>SAMEA104404100__coassemble_62_pt1 | contig 276468 bp, 253 predicted proteins | sample SAMEA104404100__metabat2_low_PE_102 | metagenome-assembled genome bin SAMEA104404100 (sample SAMEA104404100) | Balaenoptera acutorostrata | reverse complement strand
GCCGTAACAAGAAAAAAACGAGGTCATCCTTTCCGAAAATGGATTGGATGGCCTTATTTTTTATATGGCCTGTGATGCATTTCTTTGAGGAATTTTCGGGCTGTGACGATCCGAAGGGGAGCCTTGCTGAGAAAAATATTGAAAAAAATCCCCGACAAAGGTCGGGGATTTGGGGATTACACATCGAATTTCTTCATCATACCGATTTTACTGGGGGTATGCTCCGGGAGCTGATAGATGTCATGGCCGGGGAAGTTATTGCCCTCCACCAGACACGGCCCATCGGGCGTGAAGGCCACATCCCAGCCGATATAGCCCATCTGGGGAATCTCCGCAGAGGCGTTCAACACCAGCTCCCGCACCTCCTGCCAGTAGGGGAATCGGAAGCCCTTGATGGCATTTCCGGTCATGGGGTGCTTCTCGTAGAGAACCTTATGCTTGTCAATGGCATCCTGCATGACCAGCCCGGTCATTTCGTCCACTGGAGCGACCATACCGCCGTTATTGAAGTTATCCACAGGTTTTCCATTGTTTCCGATGCGGAAATAGGTGCAGATCAGATGGGGAACCCCATCCTTGCAGATGGTGACGGCCCGAACGGTGTTGATGGCGTGGGGATAGATGGCGCTGACGGACTCATGCTGGACGATGAGCTGCTCCAGCTCACAGGGAAAATCCAGCTCCATAAGATGGTCATAGCATTGGGCAGGGGAGCCAAAATCGGAAACGGACACCTTTTCAATGCCTCGGCCGCAGCAGCCGCTCAGGGGCTTGATGATGAAAGTCTGATATGTTTCCATGAAGGCCTCCACGGCCTCTCGTGGCTCCTGCTTTACATTGATCCAATCCCGCTTGATATAGGCGCCGAACCGGGTATTGAATTCGTCCTTGTTATCGAAGAAATGGGCATAGCTCAGATCATTATACTTGAGGATCAGGGCATTGTTGCGGCCCCGGGTCAAATAGGTATCCCGCTGTTCGGGGGTCAGCTGATACATCTCGAACAGATCGTAGTCCATATAGCCCGCGCCGTAGTTGGTGGCGCACTGCCACATATCCAGCAGCAGGGAAATTCTGGATTTGTGGGTTTTGGCGTGAAGCTCGTTGAGCTTCTGGAACATGGCCTGATAGTTCATATCCGCCAGCCGCTGGAATACATACTTCATATTCTTCATCTCATAGCCTCTTTCTCCCCATTCTCCGGGGAATTACTCAGAACAACATTATTTGCATTATATCATAGGAATTGGGTTCTGTAAATCCTTTGTGGGGATATATGGCTGCTTTGGATGTATCGAAACAGGGCAGATCCTCCGAAGTCTTCGGAGGATCCGGATCAAAACTCAGGACTTTAGCAGCTGGGCCGCTGCCGGGAACGGCTCCAGACAACGCTCCAGAATCCCGTGCATCCGGGCGATGGCGATGCCGTAATTGACCATGGGGATCTGCTGACAGCCGGCGGCGTGGATGCGATGCTTCATCTCGGTTTCCTTGAGCATACAGCCGCCGCAGTGGACGATGAGGGCATAGGGGGAGAGATCCTCGGGGAAATCTCCGCCGGAGGTAAAGGAAAATTCCGGCTCGGCCCCGGAGAACCGACGGATCCATTGGGGGATTTTCTCGGTTCCGATGTCGCCGCATTGCCGATGGTGGGTGCAGCCCTCGCAGATGAGAACCCGATCCCCGGTTTTCAGCCGGGAGAGCATGGCCGCTCCGTTTACCAGCGCATCCAGCTCCCCCTTGTAGCGGGCGAACAGAATGGAGAAGGAGGTCAGTGGAATAGAGGACGGAACCAGCTTCGCCACCTTGGCGAAAATCTGGGAATCCGTGATGACCAGCGCAGGCGGTTTGGTCAGCGAGGCAAGGGTGCGTTCCAGCTGATCGTCCCGGGTCAGCACCGGGATGCAGCCGCCGTCCAGCAGATCCCGGATGGTCTGCTGCTGGGGCAGGATCAGCCGTCCCTTGGGGGCGGCGGAATCGATGGGAACCACCAACACCACCGTCTCTCCGGGCCGAAGCAGGTCTGCGGCGATCTGCTTGGGGGCCGTATCGGATCTTGCCAGAGCGCCGATGCGATTTTTCAGGGCCTCAATGCCCATGCCGGTCACGGCACTGACGAAAATTTCCTGTTCCCCGGGCTGGGGGAGGGCAGGAAGGAGATCGGCTTTGTTCCATGCCAGAAGATAGGGCAGCTGCCTCTGCTGAAAATCGGAAAGAAGCGCCCGGTCCAGCGTGGAAAGCCCCACGGTGGCATCCACCACCAGAATGGCCACATCCACCTGAGTCAGCACCTTCCGGGTTTTCTCCATCCGCAGAGTGCCGAGTGTCCCCACATCGTCCAAACCGGGGGTGTCAATCATCATCACCGGGCCAAGGGGCAGAAGCTCCATGGCTTTTTTGACCGGGTCCGTGGTGGTTCCCTTGACCTCGGAAACCACCGCCAGATCCTGCCCGGTCACCGCATTGACCAGACTGGATTTTCCGGCATTTCGCAGGCCGAAAAAGCCGATATGGATGCGGTCAGCGGAAATAGTATCCTGTAATCCCATCGGCTTAAAACCGGAAATCCCGGTGGTCGGTGGTGCGGATCTCCTCCAAATGCTGCTTGGTCAGCATCTTGGTCTTGGGGTTGGGGATCTTCTCCACCTCCTGCTCAATGAGGGCATAGCCTTTTTCCTTTGTCTCGGGGCTGGCGTAGTCCTTGAGGTATTCCGCCAGTGTCATCAGGGCATTGGGATGACAGCAGTTGAGGATCTGACCGTTTTTGCACAGGCTCATAAACCGGTCACCGGTTCGTCCGGCCCGATAGCAGGCGGTGCAGAAGGAGGGGATATGGCCATTGTCGATGAGCCAGCCCACCACCTCGTCCAGTGTTCTCTGGTCGGAGACATCGAACTGCTCGGAATCGTGGGGCCGATCCTCCTCGGTGTAGCCGCCCACGGAGGTTCGGGAGGCACCGCTGGTCTGGGAGATCCCCAGCTTCAGCACCTTGGTTCGGACGGCTTCGTTTTCCCGGGTGGAGATAATCATGCCGGTGTAGGGAACCGCAATGCGGATACAGGCGATGATCTTTGCAAAAATCTCGTCGCTGATGCCGTTGTCGAATTGGGTCGGATCGATGTCATCGGCTTTTTTGAGCCGGGGGACACTGATGGTGTGGGGGCCGACTCCGTGAACGGCCTCCAGATGCTCTGCGTGCATCAGAAGTCCGGCAAATTCATAGCGGTATTTGTCCAGACCGAACAGAACACCCAGCCCCACATCGTCAATGCCGCCCTCCATGGCCCGGTCGTGGGCCTCGGTGTGCCAATTATAATTGTGCTTGGGGCCGGTGGGATGGAGCTGCTCATAGCTTTCCTTGTGATAGGTTTCTTGGAACAGGATATAGGTGCCAATTCCGGCCTCCTTGAGCATCCGATATTCCTCCACGGTGGTGGCGGCGATGTTCACATTGACCCGGCGGATGTCACCGTTTTTGTGGTGGACTCCGTAGATGGTCTTGATGCTCTCCAGCACATATTCGATGGGGCAGTTGACCGGATCCTCGCCGGTTTCGATGGCAAGGCGCTTGTGGCCCATATCCTGCAAGGCGATGACCTCGCTGCGGATCTCCTCCTGAGTCAGCTTTTTCCGGGCGATGTGCTTGTTTTTCAGGTGATAGGGGCAGTAGACACAGCCATTGACGCAGTAATTGGAGAGATAGAGGGGGGCAAACATGACAATGCGGTTGCCGTAGAAGGCCAGCTTGATCTCCTCGGCCAGACGATACATTGCCTCCACCTTTTCGGGGATCTCACAGGCCAGCAGAACGGAGGCCTCCCGGTGGGTCAGACCCTGACAGTGGTAGCCGTTGGCCTGCTTGACGGGACGGGCTTTTTCCAGAATACGGTCGATGAGCGCCGCATCATTTTTGTGGGCGTCGGCATAGGCCAGAGTTTCGAGGATCTCCTCGTGATTGATAAATTCCTCGGCTTTGAGGGATTTGGGATCATAAACAGCCATGAATGGTGTCTCCTTCCTGATAATCGCCCCGATGGCATACCACCTCATAGCCGATGGCAAGCATCCTCTGCTTCAGCTCGGCCAGATTTTGGGCATCCTCGGGGCCTGTGGACAATTTGTTATCGTAAAGCATATATTTCTCCCGCACACTGGGGGGAGAGAGGTTGGGCATGACCACATTTGCGCCGCAGAGGATTCCTTTTTCCCGTCCATAGGAATCCAAAGTCCCCAGCGCTGTGGTAGCCGGGAGAAGCAGGTGGGGGTGGATCAGCCGCAGAATGGAAAGCAGATAGCAGGTCAGCTCCACGCTCCCGGCAGGTTCCTCCCGAAATTCCGTGTCCTTATGGGGGATAAACGGCCCGATCCCGCACATTTCCGGGGAGAAATCCTGAACAAACTGCAAATCCAGAGCCAAATGCCGGCTGGTTTGGCCGGGAGAGCCAACCATGAAGCCGCAGCCGGTCTGGTAGCCGATGCGATGCAGCTCCGTCAGACATTCCATTCGGTGGGCATAGGACATCTCCGCAGGATGGAGCAGGGCATAATGGGTCTGATCGGCGGTTTCGTGCCGGAGCAGATACCGATCTGCACCGGCCTCATAGAGCCGCTGATAGCTTTCCCGGCTCCGTTCCCCCAGAGAAAGGGTCAAGGCACAGTCGGGCAGCTCCCGCTTGAGCTGCCGGAGGATGGCCTCCAGACGGTCATCGGTGAACCAGCTGTCCTCGCCGCCCTGCATGACGATGGTGCGAAAGCCCAAGGCATAGCCCTTCCGGGCGCAGGAGAGAATTTCCTCCGGGCTGAGGCGGTAGCGGTCACAGGCCGGATTCCCCCGGCGGATGCCGCAGTAGCGGCAGTTATTTTTGCAGATGTTGCTGATTTCCAGCAGCCCCCGGATATAGATCCGATTTCCAAACACCTTTTTTGCAGTGTCCTGAGCCAGTTCTTGCAGCAGCTGTGCGGACTCCGGATCCCGGTGGACGATCAGCGCCTCGTAATCCGCTAGGCTTAGACGATGGCTCCGGTGCAGCTCCTGAATTCGGCGCAGCTGTGCCTTATCCATGGTGGCTCACATTGGAATAAGCGGTTTTGGCGCTGATGCCGGGAAGCTTTCCGATTTTCCCGGAGAGGGTCGAGATGATGTCCTGAGGGGCGTCGACGGCGATGCTGATGATGTGGATGCGGCGGCCCTCGATTCCGTAGGGAAGGCCCATGCGTCCAATGATATAGCAGCCGTATTCGTGAAGGATCCCGTTGAGCATTTCCACGCTTTCCGGCTCCTCCACAATGATGCTGATGACGGCAATTCTGTTTTCCATAGGGATCCTCCAATATAAAATCTGCCGCACCTCAAAAGGTGCGGCAGAAACAGTGTCTTGGGTGTTTCTTACCGAAACCTTTCACGCAGAGCTTCTTTGTGTCAGGATTGGCGTCAGATTTTGGCTCAATGCTTGAGATTGGGGCTTAACGGCATGATCCAGCCCTCGTGGTCGGTATGGAGCAGGTGATGGGCCTTGTGGCTCAGGGGTTTTTCCAGATATTCCCGGTAGAGGGTGCGGATCTCGGGATTCTCATGGGAGAAGCGCAGCTCGCTTTCCTTGTCCAGTCTCCACAGGGTATTGCCCCGCTTGCCGGCCAGCTCCTGTCCGTCGTGGATGGGCTGACCACCGCCGCCGGCACAGCCGCCGGGACAGGCCATGACCTCAACAAAGTCATATTCCACCTGCCCCTTGTCGATGGCCTCCATGAGCTTTCTGGTATTGCCCAGACCGCTGACCACGGCGACCCGAACGGTACCTGCACCGGGGATCTCGAAATTGGCTTCCTTCCAGCCGTCCATGCCACGCACGGCGGTGAAGGCATCCGGGTCAGGATTGTGTCCCGTGACCAGATTGTAGGCGGTACGCAGCGCGGCGTCCATCACACCGCCGGTGGTACCGAAGATCACGGCAGCGCCGGTGCCGATTCCCAGCGGAGAATCGAATTCGGACTCGGGCAGGGTGGTCACATCCACATGGTTCCTGCGGAGCATCCGGGCAAATTCCCGGGTGGTCAGCACATAGTCCACATCGGGATCGCCGCAGGCGTCGTTCTGGTTGGGCTGATCGCACTCGCTCTTTTTGGCCAGACAGGGCATCACGGAGATGACCCGGATCTTATGGGGATCCAGTCCGGCCTTTTCGGCGAAATAGCTCTTGGCGATGGAGCCGAACATCTGCTGGGGGGATTTGGCGGTGGAGAGGTTGGGGGTATATTCCGGGTACTGGGACTTGATGAAGCGAACCCAGCCGGGGCAGCAGGAGGTGAACATGGGCCACAGATACTTGTTTCGATGGGTGAACCGCTCCAAAAATTCGCTGCCCTCCTCCATGATGGTGAGGTCGGCGGCGAAATTGGTGTCGAACACATAGTCAAAGCCGATGGTTCGCAGGGCGGAAACCATTCTGGCGGTGGTGGCCTGCTTGGGGCTGAGGCCCAGATTTTCGGCCCAAGCTGCCCGAACGGCGGGCGCCACCTGCACGATGGTGGTGATCTCCGGGTCATCCAAAGCCCGATAGACCTTTTCGGTGTCATCCCGCTCGGTGATGCCGCCGGTGGGACAGTGGGTGACACACTGACCGCAGAGGGTACAGTCGGTTTCCTCAAATTTTCGGTTGAGGGATACGCCCACGGTGGTACGGCTGCCGGTGTTTACCACATCCCAGATCTTCATATTCTGCACCTTTTCGCAGATCTGGATGCAGCGCATACATTTGACGCACTTATGCTCATTTCGGATGAGATAGTTGTCATAAGACCAGGTTTTTCGGTGAAAATCCTTGATAAAGGGGTTATGGATCAGGTTTGCATCCCGAGCCAGATCCTGAAGCACACAGTTGCCGTTTCTCAGGCAGGTGGGGCAGTTTCCGTCGTGCTGGGCAAGGATCAGCTGGAGGTTGATGTCCCGGGCCTCCCGGACTCTGGGGGTATTGGTATGTACCACCATACCTTCCTGAACCTTGGTGGTGCAGGAGGGAACCAGACGGGCGGCACCTTCTACCTCGACCATGCAGACCCGGCAGGCGGCGATTTCGTTCAGTTCCTTCAGAAAGCAGAGGGAGGGAATTTTGATGCTGACGGTTTTTGCGGCTTCCAGAATCGAGGTGCCAGCAGGTACCGTAACCTGTTTTCCATCAATCGTCAGAGTTACCATTCTTCTTTTCGACCTCCTCTAAAGTTGCCATAGCCATAGTAATCGCAGCGCAGGCAGCGCCCGGACTCGATCTTGGCCTCCTGACAGGTCATTTCGCATTCGATGCAGTTGAAATCCTTCTTCCGCTCGGTTGCTTCACGCTCTTGGAGATTGATCCGGCCATGGGGCGGCTTGTTGTTGAACTGGGGAATGGGGACCTCCACATCGGTGGTAATCACGTGCTTGAAGCCCAGATATTCGTCGATGTTTGCGGCAGCAACCTTACCGGCAGCAATGGCACGGATGGCGGTGGCGGGGCCGGTAACACAGTCGCCGCCGGCGAAAATACCTTCACCCACGGGCAGACGGCTGTCCTCGTTGGCCTCGATGGTGCCGCTGCGCTGGATGGTAATGCCCATCTGCTCGAAGCCCTTGGTTTCCACGCCCTGACCGATGGCGAGGACGATGAGATCGGCTTCGATGCGGTTTTCCGGCAGCTCGGCCTTCTTGGGCCGGGGGCGGTAGCCATTGCCGTATTCACCGATGACCTGAGGCTGAGTCCAGAGAGCCACAGCATTTCCGTCCTTGTCGGCTTCGATGCGGACGGGGGACTGAAGCGTGAGCAGCTCCACGCCTTCTGCCAAAGCGCCCTCGACCTCCTCCTTCAGAGCGGTCATATCCACCTGACGGCGGCGATAGACGCAGCTGACCTTCTCGGCACCCAGACGAATGGCGCTTCGGGTCACATCCATGGCCACATTGCCGCCGCCGATGACGATGACCTTTTTCCCGGTGAAATCGGGCATATTATCGTCACCGATGCTGCCAAGCATTTCCACGGCGGAGATGACGCCCTTGCTGTTTTCGCCTTCCATACCGGTTTTCTTATCGTTCTGAGCGCCGATGGCGATATACAGGCAGTCATTTTCGGCCCGGAGCTGCTCAAAGGAGATGTCCCGGCCCACCTTCACATTGGTGATGGCCTTGACGCCCACGGAGAGGATGTTATCGATGTCCCGGTCCAGCTGTTCTCTGGGGAAACGGTAGTTGGGGATGCCGTAGCGGAGCATACCGCCCAGCTTCTTGTGGCTTTCGTAGACGGTGACCTCGTGGCCCATGAGGGCCAGATAATAGGCTGCGGACAGACCGCCGGGGCCGCCGCCGATGACGGCGATCTTCTTGCCGGTGGCGGGAGCAATGGGCGGATTTGGCACATCCTTGGCCATGTTGCAGGCAAATTTCTTGAGTCCCCGGATATTGATGGGATCGTCCACCATATTTCTGCGGCAGCGGGCCTCACAGGGATGCTCACAGATATATCCGCAGGCGGTGGGGAAGGGGTTATCCTTGCGGATCAGTTTCACAGCATCCTCATAGCGGCCAGCCTGAATCAGGGAGATATAGCCGGGGATATCCACACCTGCGGGACACAGGGCCACACAGGGGACGGGATTTTGCAGGGAGCCGAGACAGTGATGATCCCGGATATGAGAGATATAATCGTCTTCAAAACCCTCCAGACCGGAAAGAACCAATCGGGCGGCATTGGTTCCAATGGCACAGTCGGCAGAATCGACGATTGCTTTTGCGGTGCGCTTGATGAGCTTCAGGGTGTCCATGGTGGCCTTGCCGTCCAGCACCTGCTGGAGCAGCATAGTGAGCTGTCCCAGACCAACACGGCAGGGGGTGCATTTGCCGCAGGACTGGGCATGGCACAGGGTCAAAAAGTTCAGAGCCATGTCCACGGGACACAGGCCGGGAGGGCTTGCGGCGATTCGATGCTCCATGTTGTTATACAGGTTGTCGACAACCGCCTGCGTTTGGCTGGGGGTTCGAATTAACAATCTGCTCACGAGGTATCACTCCATTTCCTAATCTATGAGGACGATTTTGCCTGCCTGATTTGACAAACATATACATCGTAACAGATGAAATGGTGATTGTCAACAAAATAATTTTGTATCGAATCGGGAAAACTGGTGAAAAACACGATATTTTCACAATTTTTGTACAAAACTGATTTTTTCTATGTTGTTTTCTGCAAAAGCATAGGATCGAATTCGATAAAATTACCATAGAAAGCAATCCGAAAAGACCGCTGCTTTCCCGATGTACCGACACATTGGAAACAAATGGAAGAAGTATGAAAAAACAAGGGCCGAGGAATAGACGGAGTAAAATTTGGCTATCCTTGCAGGGAAGCTTTGGAAGGGAGCGGATGCAATTTGATCGAAGCGGACACCGTTCGGCTGCTGCGGGAGTGCAGCAGCGGCCTGACCATGGCCACGGAGGCCATAGACCGTGTTCTGCGCTATGTGCGCCATGCCACCATGCGGCAATATCTGATGAAAAGCAAGCACCGGCATCTGAATTTCCAGCAGGAGATCCAGGGGATGCTCCGGGAATGTGGGGATGATGGGAAAAATCCCCACCCTCTGTTGCAGAAAATGGCCCGGTGCAAGATCCAGACCATGATGTTTGTAAGTCCCACGGATTCCATGGCGGCCCGTCTGATTACCCGAGGCTGTCATACCGGGATCGCCTCTCTGAGCAGATACCTCAACCAGTATGCCGCTGCCAGCGAGGACGCCAAGGAGCTTACAAAGGAGCTGATCGCCGAGGAGGAGGATCTGAGTGTGAAGATCCGGCAGTTCCTCTAGGCCGTGCGGCACAGGGCCGTATTCCCATTGGAAGGCGGCTCTGACCCTGAAAAACCCCACCGATCTCTTTGGGAAAACGGTGGGGTTTCGTCTTTTTTGTGGCCCTTGCTACCGGGTAGAATCCACCAAGAGGATCTCCCCGGTGTAAAGATCCACACAAATTACGGTTTCATTCTCAAAGAGATCCTCCGGATCGGGCCGCTCCCGGAGGGTCAAGGCCCAGGCCAGACGGATAACATCACTGTATGGATGGCTTTGTGTGGGCGGGGCGGTCTGCGGCTCGGTGTGGTCTGTCTCCATTCCTTATCCTGCATAGGATCCCTCCTTTTTACCCTTTGCCATTCTACCCGATGTTGGGGAGATTTGGTTGCATGATTTCCGAAAAAAGCTGAAAATTTTTATTTCCCGGGAAAACCCGGGAAAAACCTCCGTTGACGCAGGGGAGAGACAGGTGTATGATGAAGAAAAAGAAAGGAAGCGACCAAATGGAACAACTGGATAAGATATTATCGGAAATGGAGCAGATCGTCCGAAAGGCAGGCACGGCCCTGATGGATCGGGAGAAGGCCCGGACGGTTCGGGAGAAGGGCTATGCCGACTTTGTGACGGAGGTCGATCTTCAGGTTCAAACCATGATCCGCACGGGCCTGTCGGAACGGTTTCCCCAGATCCCCTTTATGGGTGAGGAGCAGAGCAACGAGACGGTGGATCTGTCCGGCCCGGTCTGGGTGCTGGATCCGGTGGACGGAACCACCAACCTGATCCATGACTGCAAAATGAGCGCCATCTCGCTGGGACTGGTACAAAATGGAACCCCTGTGGCGGGAGTCATCTATCAGCCCTATTTGGATGAGATGTTTACGGCCCGTCAAGGCGGCGGTGCGTTCCTGAACGGAAGGCCCATTCGGGTCAGCCGCAGTCAGAGCCTGCGGGAATGTATCATTGCCCTCGGCACCTCCCCCTATCACCATGATCTGGCAGATCGAACCTTTGCGGCCGCCAAGCAGGTGTTTTTGGCCAGTATGGACATTCGCAGAACCGGTTCGGCAGCCATGGATCTGTGCTATGTGGCGGCAGGCCGGGTGGATGGGATGTTCGAGCTGATCCTCCAGCCGTGGGATTTTGCCGCCGGAAAGCTTCTGGTGGAGGAGGCTGGCGGCAAGCTGACCTCCATGGAAAACAGCGACATTTCTGCCGTGGCCCCCAGCAGTATTCTGGCGACCAACGGAAGCATCCATGACGAGCTGGCACAGCTGTTTGCCCGGCTTGGGGCGGAATAGCCATGCTGGGTGCGAGCCTCGGAGATATGGCCGGCCCCCGGTTCGAGTGGAACAACCAAAAAGCTGGGGCTTTCAGCAGCTGATCCCGGGATGTGCTAGGACAGACGACAGCTTGATGACCTCCGCCATGGTCAAGGCCCTTTGATGGATGGCCCGAGTTTTAGATTTTTTGTATAAAATTGCTTGCATTTTGATAAAAACACAGGTACTATATGTTATTGAAAAGACCGGCAGGGAACTCCCTGCATGGATAAAGATAGGAGAATGTAATGATGAAAACTGTTCCTCAGCGTTTGTCGGAGCTTCGTGCCGCTATGGCAAAGTCCGGCTGTGATTTGTTTATTATGCCCAGTTCCGATGCTCACGCCAGTGAGTATGCCCCGGCCCACGAAATGGCTTGGGTGTATTTTTCCGGGTTTTCCTGTGAAAACGCCAATTTGGTGGTGGCACAGGAGGAGGCCGCCCTGTGGGTAGACGGTCGGTTCTTCGGTGCCGCCGATGCAGCCCTGCGGGATACCGGTGTGGATTCCATGCACATGGGCGTCAAGGGGGTTCCCACGGTGGAGCAGTGGCTGGAGCAGAGACTTTCCGAGGGAAAGGTGCTGGGCTACTGCGCCGAGGTCATGCCTGTGGAGCAGATGCGTCGGCTGAAGGCCGTCTGCCAGCGCAAGGGCGCAAAGCTTGTGGATCTGCCGCTGGTAGACGAGGCGTGGACGGAGGATCGTCCGGCCCTGCCTGCCACCAAGGCATGGCTGCTGGATGCGGCCTACGCCGGTGAGACGGCGGAGCAGAAGCTGCTGCGGCTGAGAGAAAAGCTTCGGGAGCAGGACTGCGACGCCATGCTGGTCACCACGCTGGATTCCGTGGCATGGCTGCTGAATCTCCGGGCCTGCGATGTGGACAACACCCCCTATGCGCTGGCCTTCTGCTATGTGGATCCGGACAAGGCCGTGCTGTTCATGGATGCCAGCCGTCTGGAGGCGCAGGCCGCCAAGGAACTGGAAAAGGCCGGTGTGATCCTGAGAGGCTACCACGATATGCCTGCCTATTTGGCGGAAAATACCGAAAAGCATACGGTTCTGGTGGATCCCTCCAGCCTCAATGCCGCTCTCGACAATGCCCTGCGCTCCAATGCCGCCTATACGCTGGTGGAGGGCAAGAACCCTGTGGCCATGTTCAAGGCTGTGAAGAATGAAACCGAGCTGCGTGTGACCGCAGAGGCTCATCTCCACGACGCCGCCGCCATGGTTCGTTTCCAGATGGAGCTGGAGGAGCGGATGGCCCGGGGCGAGGCCCTGAGAGAGGTGGATGTGGATACCATCCTCCACAAGTACCGCAGCGCCAACCCCGGCTTCCTGATGGAAAGCTTCCCCACCATTGCCGCCTATGGCGAAAATGCAGCCAAGATGCATTACAGCGCCAAGGAGGGGGCCGATGCGGAAATCCAGCCCAGAGGTCTGCTGCTGGTGGACAGCGGCGCAACCTACTATACCGGCACCACCGACATCACCCGTACCTATGCCGTCGGCCCTCTGACCGAGGAGGAAAAGCTGGCCTATACCAGAGTTTTGCGCTGCCATGTGGACATCGCCATGGCGGTCTGGAAGGAAGGAGCCACCGGCGGCGAGCTGGATATGCTCTCCCGTCAGCCCCTGTGGCGGCATATGCTGGATTACCGCTGCGGCACCGGTCACAGCGTTTCCCATGTGGGTGCCGTGCATGAAGGCCCTCACAGCCTCAGGCCCCACAATGCCGTGGCCTTTGTTCCCGGTATGGTCATCACCGACGAGCCGGGACTCTACGAGGAGGGCAAACTGGGCATCCGGATCGAGAACGAGCTGGTCTGCGCCGAGGCAGGCGAGAGCGAATACGGCAAGTATCTGTGCTTCCGGCCTCTGACCTATGTTCCCATTGATCTGACTGCGGTTCTGCCCGAGGAGCTGACCCGGGAGGAAAAGGAGTGGATCAACTGGTATCATGCCGAAACCTTTGAGAAGGTTCACGGTCTGCTGAACGAGGCAGAATGCCAGTGGCTCCGCCGGAAGTGTCAGGCCATCTGATGCCTGAGCTATGAGGCCGCCGGGAAGTCGGCGGCCCTTCCCCCAACCTGTTGACGGGAAAAATCTGATTTCATCAAAAAAGGAGAATCCCATATGCGGACAACGAATTACGAGCAGGCAGTAGATACCTTCTGCCGGGAGCATGAGCGTGAGATCGTCGCTGCCATCAAGCGGCTGGTGGACATTCCCAGTGTGGAAGGCCCCGCAGAGCCGGGGAAGCCCTACGGCCCCGGCCCGGCCAATGCTTTGGCAGAGGGTCTGAAGCTGGCAAGGGAGCTGGGACTCGAAACCCAGAACTGCGACAATTATATCGGCTGGGCGGAGCTTCCCGGCGAGACGGAGAAGCAGATTGCGACCATTACCCATCTGGATGTGGTTCCCGAGGGAACCGGCTGGCATTCCGACCCCTTTGACATGATCGAAAAGGACGGCTGGATCATTGGCCGGGGTACCACGGATGATAAAGGGCCCTCTGTGCTGTGCCTGTATGCCCTGAAATTCCTGAAGGACTATGAGGTACCCCTAAAGTACGGGGTTCGGGCCTTGCTGGGCGCTAACGAGGAGACCGGGATGCAGGATGTGGACTATTATCTGGAGCATTATAAGGCCCCGGATTTCTGCTTCTCTCCCGATGCGGAATTCCCCCTGACCAACGGAGAAAAGGGCGGCTACGGCGCCGTGCTGGTCAGTAAGGTGCTGAACGGCAATATTGTGGACTTCCATGGCGGTGTGGCCCAGAATGCAGTGGCAAACCGGGCCACCTGTCTGGTCAGAGGCGATGGCTCCCGGCTGGAAAACCGTGCGGGCATCACTGTGGAGCAGGAGGGGGAGCTGATCCGGATCGAGGGCTATGGCAAGAGCGGCCATGCCTCCACCCCCGAGGGAACCATCAATGCCATTGGCCTCATCGTGGACTATCTGGTGGACAATGGACTTTGCACCCCCGAGGAGCAGGCGTATCTGCACTATTTGCAGAAGCTCCATCATGCCACCGATGGCAGCGAGATCGGTATTGCGGCCCGGGACGATCGGTTCACCCCCCTGACGGTGATCGGCGGCGTGATCTATATGAAGGACGGCAGGATCTGCCAGCAGGTGGACAGCCGCTATCCCACCACCACCACCGCCGAGCAGATCACCCGACAGCTGGAGGAGGCCGCTCAGGGCTGTGCCACGGTGGAAAATGTGCGCTTTGCCGTTCCTTTCTACTGTGACCCCGATCACCCCGCCATTCAGACCCTTCTGGATGCTTATAACGGTGTGACCGGGCGGGACGGAAAGCCCTTCACCATCGGCGGCGGCACCTATGCCCGTCATTTCCCTCTGGCGGTCAGCTTTGGCCCGGAGGATATGACCATGGAGGTTCCGGAGTTCATCGGAACCATCCACGGTGCAGACGAGGGCGCAAGCGTTGCCCAGCTGATGGAGGCCCTCAAGATCTACATCCTTTCCCTGATTCGGCTTCAGGAGGTCGAGCTGTAACACACAGCTTCTATATTATGATTTAGGGAGGTTATATCATGCGTTATGAAATCAAAGGCGGTTCGTTCCCGGTGGTCATCTGTCAGATGGAAAACGGCGAGCGGATGATTACAGAAAAAGGTTCTATGGTCTGGATGAGCCCCAATATGCAGATGGAAACCCACGGAGGCGGTCTGGGAAAAATGTTTTCCAAGGCATTCTCCGGCGAGAGTATGTTCCAGAATACCTACACGGCCAGAGGAGAGGGCATGATCGCCTTCGGTTCCAGCTTCCCCGGACAGATCAAGCCGGTTCGGATCGGGCCGGGGCAGGATATGATCCTCCAGAAAAGCGCCTTTCTGGCCGCAGAGGCCGGAGTGGATCTGAGTATTTTCTTCAACAAGAAGCTGGGTACCGGCCTGTTCGGCGGCGAGGGCTTCATCATGCAGCGGGTCTCCGGAAACGGCATTGTCTTTGTGGAGATCGACGGCGAGCTGGTGGAATATGACCTCAAGGCCGGTCAGCAGCTGGTGGTGGACACCGGCAATGTGGCGGGCTTTGCCCCCACGGTGAAGATGGACATTCAGCAGGTGTCCGGGGTCAAGAATGTGTTCTTCGGCGGCGAAGGGCTGTTCAATACCGTCCTGACCGGCCCGGGCCGGGTCTGGCTCCAGACCATGCCCATTTCCAATGTGGCCATGTCCCTTCGTCCCTATTTCCCCAGCAGCAACAACTGAGCCGCATGAATATAGCGCCTCCGACGATTGTTGTCGGAGGCGCTTTTTGTAAAAAATTCCCGGCATCGGAGGGCCGACACCGGGAGCTGTATCAGGATTCCAAGGCTTTTACCTGATTTTTGGCTTCGACAGCGGAAAGCTCCTGCTCCATCCGCTCATAGTCCTCCAGAAAACGGGGATCGTCCCAAGCAGTTTTGGCCCGATCCAGCAGCTCTCTGGCCTTGTCATAAGCACCGTCATGCATAAAGATCCACATCCGGATCAGGGCAATGGTGCCGCCGTAGACATCGTGGGTGCGGTAGGTGGTGAACAGCTTCTCGTTGTCCTGATAGGTCTTTATGGCCTGCTCGGTCTGACCCAGACGGAACTGGTAGGAGCAGAGATTCAGCTTGAGGACACATTCACTGATGCCGGAGAATTTCTCGTCGGAAATACCGCTGAGGATCTCCAGACCCTTGTCATATTGCTTGAGCTGTCCGTAGGCAGAGGACATATTCAGGCGGCAGAGCTGGGCCATGCCGTCCATATGCCTGTGGGCCAGCTCCTGTTCCATGACCTCCATCTGCTGTAAGGCCTCGGCGGTTTTTCCCTGTTCCATCAGCGCTCTCTGCTCCTGCACCCGCTTGCGGTAGGGGCGGACAAAGACGAAATTATAGAGGATGGTACCCAGAGCGGCCACGATGACCAGTACATAGATGACACCCAGAAACACCTTTTTGTCGATATGGAATGCGTACTGCACACAGAATGCCAGCAAAATGGCACCCAAGATCAGTCCGATCTGCTTGCGGTTCTTTTTCATAGAAGTTCCTTCCTTTCGCAGAGCCATAGAAGGCCCTGATTTCCTCTTCCATACAATATACCATAAAAACCGGAAACTGCAAATCCTAATTTCAGAAATCGGTGAAAATAGATGGAATTTACAAAAAATCCGGCAAGACCCGATGGCCCTGCCGGAAAAAAGGCTCCAAGCTGTGGAAAATTTCTCAGCGGTTGTCGTGGAAGCAGACGGTGCCTGCGGCGCCGCCGATGAACCGTGCCTGCCGGCAGATCCGGCCCCGCCCGGAATTTCATGGCGGCGCAGCGCACACCTTGCCGCCTGCTCCTGAAGGGAGGCATTTACAGCGTCAGGAGGGCTGGGAGCTGGCCTGACGGAGGATTTCCTCCACTGGGATCCCATAGAGCTTTGCCAGCTCCATGAGATTGGACATATGCGGCTCGCTGGTGCCGTTCTCCCATTTGCTGACGGCCTGACGGCTGACGCCCAGATGCTCGGCCACAAATTCCTGGGTCATTTTACAGCGGATCCGCTGTTCTCTCAGCACCTCGCCCAGCGCTTTTTGGACATTGGCGGTTTCCACCCGAGCCGGTTTTGATCCGATATATTTGCGAAGTGCCTTACAGAGTAGAATCAGAAGATACACCGTTGCGGTAATCACCGCAATCAGAATCAGAAGAACCAGCGTAAACATCAGTATGGATTGGATGTGCATAGGGATGCTCCTTTCTATATGGTTGTGCCACAATGATACCACATAAGATCCGGTTGCGCTACCAACTACAACGCAACTTTCGGTTGCACCCCGGATTTTTCGGTGTTTTTTTAGAAATCTGTATCAATTTCAGCCGGAACGAAAAAAGATATTGACAAATCATCATCTGATGGTATGATGTAACAAGTTGAGATGTCAACATGATGAAGGGGGTGGTCGTGGTGCTGGATCGATACATACGGTTTTCCCACTCGATAGCCGAAATCTACAAATCGATTCAAAAGCTGGAGCGGAAGGAAATGGAGCGCTATGGTCTGCGGGGGCCTCATGTGCAGTGCCTGATGGCAGTGCAGGCCCATCCCGAGGGAATCACGGCGGCCCAGCTCTGCGGCCTCTGTGAGAAAGATAAGGCGGCGGTTTCCCGAGCGGTTTCAGAGCTGGAGCAGCAGGGACTGCTGATTCGGGACAGCGGCTACCGGGCCAATCTGAGCCTGAGTGCGCAGGGCGCTTCGGTGACGGATCGGATCCGCAGGACGGCAGAGACAGCGGCCCGACGGGTCAGCATCCACATTACGGATCAGGATCGCTCCATGTTTTATCATGCGCTGGATCAGATCGGAGAGGATCTGAGAGCCATGTGTGAGGACGGGATCCCGGATCCGGGATATAGAAAGGAGACTTTATGAAAGTCAAGATCATAGTAGATTCTACTTCGGATTTTTCCGATGAACTGAGACAGCAGCTGGATATGGTTCCTTTGACCGTGTACTTCGGAGAGGAAGCCTATTTGGATGGGGTCGAGATGGATCATCGGGGATTTTATGAAAAGCTGGCCTCCAGCGATGTGCTGCCCACCACCAGTCAGGCCACGCCATACGCCTTCCAGCAGGTCTTTTCGCAGGCAGTGGCGCAGGGCTTCGAGGTGGTGGCCGTGACCATTTCCGGCAAACTGTCCGGCACCTATCAGTCGGCCTGTATTGCAGCGGAGGAGTTTCCGGGGAAGGTCTTTGTGGTGGATTCCGGCTCTGTGAGCATCGGAAGCGGAATTCTGGTGGAATATGCCGAGCAGCTGGCACAGCAGGGCCTGCCGGCGGCAGAGATCGCTGAAAAGCTCACGGAAAAACGGGAGGACATCCGGGTGATCGCCCTGCTGGATACGCTGGAATATCTGCAAAAGGGCGGTAGGATCTCCAAAACCGTGGCCTTTGCCGGAGGGCTGCTCTCCATCAAGCCCATCATCTGCATTGCAGACGGGGAAATCAGCCTGATTGGAAAAATCAGAGGCTCCAAGCAGGGGGCCAGCGCCTTGGTCAGTGAGATCGAAAAGCTGGGCGGCGCCGATTTCTCCATGCCGATCCAGCTGGGCTATACCGGCCTCAACGATGGCCTGATGAAAAAATATGCGGAGGATTCCCGGCAATGGTGGGGCAGCGCCCTGCAAGAAATGCCGTCCACCGGCATCGGAAGCGTGGTAGGAACCCATGCAGGCCCCGGCGCCGTAGGCTGGGCCTTTTTCCGAAAGCACGAAACCAAATAATTGGTTCCCCATTTGCCAGATCCGGCAAATGGGGATTTTTCTGCCCCAATCGGTCTGACCCGGATTTCCCCGAAGCAGACCCGCCGGGGTGGAAAAGAGACATTGCCTTCCTATCCCAAAACCCCTATAATGAAGAAAAAAGCCCGGAGGATGCAACAGATCCCGGCACTTTCCGAGTAGATAAGTGAAGGAACAAGCATAACGGAGGTGATTTTATGGAGGACAGTCAGATCGTGGAGCTGTACTGGAGCCGTTCTGAGGCGGCGATCGCAGAGACAGAGGAAAAATTCGGCCCGTATCTTTCCCAGATCTCCTACCGCATCCTGAACGATCGGGAGGATTCCCGGGAATGTGTCAATGACACTTACATCGATGCATGGAATTCCATGCCGCCCCATCGGCCCCAGATTTTGGCCACCTTTCTGGGAAAGATCACCCGTCGGATCTCTCTGGATCGGTGGCGGTCGGATCATGCGCTGAAGCGAGGCGGGGGAGAGGTGCCGCTGGCGCTGGAGGAGCTGGGAGACTGTGTATCCGCAGCATCGGATGTGGAAACCGAGGTTCAGCGGCTGGAGCTGCGCCGGAGCATCAATGGCTTTCTGGATGGCTTGGGTGAAACGGAGCGCCGGGTGTTTCTGTGCAGATATTGGTATTTTGAGCCGATCCAGACCATAGGGGAGCGGTTCGGATTTTCCCGGAGCAAGGTCAGCTCCATGCTTCTGCGAACCCGGAAAAAGCTGAAAAAGCATCTGAGTGAGGAGGGATATGTATGAAAGCAGAGGATTTGATGGACGCCATCGGAGACGCAAGAGACAGTTATGTGCATCAGGCGCAGCAGCGCCCCAGATCCCGGAAAAAGCAGGGGCTGGCGGCGTTGGCGGCCTGTCTGGCACTGGCACTGGGGGTCGGGCTTCTGCAAGGGGGCTTCGGTTCCGGCGGCGGTGGTCAGGGAAAGGACACCTATATGTACTACGCCGGCCCGGTGCTACCTCTGACAGTACAGGGGGATTCCCGGGGGCTGTGTGCAGAAAGATGGGTGGATTTTGATTTTTCCCCCTACCATCCTGTGACAAAGACCTACGAAATGGACGGCAGGAGCCAATCCTATCAGCAGTTCCAATCGGAAATTCTGGTCAGCGATCAATATACGATCTCCAACAAAACCGATGAGGATCGCACGGAGCTGTTCCTTTATCCGTGGATGGGCCGACTGTCGGAACCACAGCAGGCTCCGTCGATTTTGGTTAATGGAGCGGAAATTGCTTCGACCCTGTTGGCTGGCCCCTATCCGCCCTTTATGGAAACGGAGGCCCGACTGCCGATGGGCGGCTTTGGGGATCTGGAGCTGCTTCTGGAGGGGGGACGCTATCAGCAGCGGGCGCTGGCGGGCCATTCCATCCCGGAGCTGCCGGTGACGGTGTACTGGTTCACGGATGCTGGGATCCTGACGGGGCCGGACAAGGCCGAACCCCAGATCACGGTGGAATTTTCCTTTGACCCGGAGCAGACCGGCATCCTCAGCTGGGGCTTCAACGGACTTCAACGAGAGAAGGAGCATTTGCGGTTTGAAAACGGCAGCAGCAGAAAGCATCCGCAGGGCGGGAAAATTTTGTCCGATGCCTGTATCGTTGTCATGGGACAGGAGCCGCAGGATCTGACCCTGAAAAAATGGCTGGTGGATCGAACCGGGAAACATCCGGTTCAGGAGGAAACTGAGGCGTTTTCGTGCCAAATGCGGAAGATCGAAACCACCATGGAGGCAGTTCTCGATCAGGTGGCCCAGACCCAGCTCCGGGCTTGGGAAGCGAGGATGGAGGAGCCTGCATCGCCCCGAATGCCGGATGCCACGGTGGTGGCGGAGGCGATCTACGAGCTGGTAGATGCCTACGGTTGGTCGGAGCAGGGGAAAGTATCCCCGGGGCCTCTGATGCTGGAGGATCTCTGCACATGGGGCCTGGAAAACGAAAGGATCCTCTATCAGCAGTTTGCCGTGACCATTCCGGCCCATGGCAGCGTGACCGTGGAGGCAGTCCTCCCCAAAGAGGCCAGCCGGGATTACACCGGAACGCATCGCAATCTCCATGGCTATGAGCTGGCTGCCCAACTGGATTCCAACCTCTGTTTTACGAAGCAGACAGCCTCTCTTTCGTCTGCGGAGCAGCTTCAGCTGGTGGAGCAGAACTTTGGCTTTGACCCGGAGCATGGGGTCTGGGAGGTGACTCTGGACCCGGAAATTCCACGATATTGGATGAAGCTTGCTCCGCCGATGCAGTGACCGGGGATGAAATCCATGGACGGCAGGATCGTCAAACAGAAAATCTTTACGGAATCTTTGCCGACCGCAGAAAAGGAAAAGAAAGAGGATCCCGGCCTTATAAAATACCATATTATCCATATTTGATACAAAAACGCAGAAAAATAGCATCGAAATGTGTAGATATTCCAAAGGGGCTGGGATATGCTCTGACAAGGCGGTCCGCAGGATTTGCAGGTTCCAAATCGAAAACCAGCAAAAAAGCAAAAAAGAGGTTGACAAATGCCTCTGGGAGAGTTATCCTTAGACATAGGGATCATATCGGTTCCGATTCTTGAGGGAAGGAGAAAGCAGTATGAAGATGAGCGTTATGATGAATATGATGGAGATGTGCATGTGCCCCATGTGCAAGCTTCGCTGCGCTCAATTCCAACAGCTTTCCATTCACCTGCTTCGGACAGACGGTTGAACCCCAATCGAACGAGTGAATCAACAGCGGAAGGTCGTTGGACTTTCCGCTGTTTTTTGTTGAGGAGGAAGAATATGAAAATTCTGTATCTCATGCGAATGTGTCCTCTGGACACTGTGAATCAAAGATTTCGACCGGGATCTGCGGAGCATCCCCAAAGAAGGCTACCGCTACTTCATTTACTTTAAAGGAGATTTTTACCATGAAACATCATTATCTGAAAGCCCTTGCATTGGCTTTGACCCTGACCCTTTCTCTGTGCCTGACTGCCTGCGGCGGCAGCGACACCTTGCAGATCGCCGTTCCCAACGATGCAACCAACGAGGCCAGAGCCCTTCTGCTTCTGGAGGAGCAGGGCATCATCAAGCTCACCGAGGGCGTGGGCATTCAGGCCACCAAGAAGGACATCGCAGAAAATCCCTACAATGTGGAGATCATCGAGGCTGAGGCAGCCCAGCTGCCCAATGTCCTCAAGGATGTGGATTACGCTGTCATCAATACCAACTATGCCATTCCCGCCGGCCTCAGCCCTCTGACGGATTCTCTGGCCATCGAAGGCGCTCATTCCGCCTATGTGAACATTCTGGCCTGCCGCAGAGGCAATGAAACCAGCGACGCCATCAAGGCACTGGCCGCCACACTGAACAGCCAGAAGGTCGCAGATTACATCACCGAAAAGTATAACGGCGCTGCCGTGGCTGTGGCGGAGAACCCCGGCAATGGCTACGACGAAACCGTGGATTATGAGGCACTCAAGGGCCAGACCATCACCGTGGCCGCTTCTCCCACGCCCCATGCAGAGATTCTGGAAATCTCCAAGGAGCTTCTGGCCGCAAAGGACATCAAGCTGGATATTCAGTCCTACAATGACTATGTGATCCCCAACACCGTGGTGAATGACGGCACTTTGGATGCAAATTTCTTCCAGCACGAGCCTTATCTGAAGGATTTCAACGCTGAAAACGGCACGGATCTGGTCAATGTGGTCGGCGTCCATGTGGAGCCGATGGGTCTTTACGGCGGCAGACAGAACACGCTGGATCCGGTTCGGGGCAAGTAAAGAAATACCGGATTTGAGATAAGCATACAGGCAAGGCAGGGAAGGGGACTATTATGATCGAACTGAAGCATCTGACAAAAACCTTCGACAGCGCAGCCGGACAGGTCAATGCGCTGAAGGATGTGAGCCTCACCATCGAGGACGGAAATATTTATGGGATCATCGGCATGAGCGGTGCGGGAAAAAGTACGCTGGTGCGCTGCATCAATATGCTGGAGCGGCCCACCGAGGGGCAGGTGATCGTGAACGGGCAGGATCTGGGCAGCCTCAGTCCTGCGGCCCTTCGGGCGGCCCGCCGGGACATCACCATGATCTTCCAGAAGTTCAATCTGTTGCAGCAGCGAACCTGCCTGCAAAATATCTGCTTCCCCATGGAGCTTTCCGGGGTCAAAAAAGCGCAGGCCCAGAGCCGTGCCAAGGAACTTCTGGAGCTGGTTGGACTGCCGGATAAGGCAAACGCCTATCCCTCTCAGCTTTCCGGCGGTCAGCAGCAGCGGATCGCCATTGCCCGTGCGCTGGCAACAGATCCCAAGGTGTTGCTCTGTGACGAGGCTACCAGCGCTCTGGATCCCAACACCACTCAGGCCATCCTCTCCCTGATCCGGGACATCAACCGCAAGCTGGGCATCACCGTGGTGGTCATCACCCACCAGATGAGCGTGGTCAAGGAGATCTGCACCCATGTGGCCATTCTGGACGAGGGCCGGGTAGTGGAGGACGGCATGGTTTCCACCGTGTTTGCGGCGCCCAAATCCGCAGCGGCTCGGAGATTGGTGTTCCCCGGTGCGGTGGATCGGAAGATTTCCGACCCTTCTCAGCAGCGCCGGGTTCGGCTGGTGTTCCGGGACGCCAGAACCACAGGCATCCCCTTTGTGGCCCGTCTGGCCGCAGAGTGCAACATCATGGCCAATGTTATTTCCGCCTCCACGGAATCCATTTCCGACGAGGTGTACGGCGGTATGCTGCTGGGCATTGCCGCAGACCAGTTTGAGCGGGCAGAGGAATTTTTCCGTTCCTTCCCCAATGTGCAGTTCGAGGAGGTCACCAAGCATGTATAACAATCTGTTTTCTCCGGAATCCGTGGCAAAGGCTCTGGCCTGTCTGCAAAATGAGATCCCTTTTGCCATCTGGGAAACCCTGTATGTGACCGTGCTGGCAACTGCGCTGTCTCTGGTCATCGGCCTTCCGCTGGGCGTTCTGCTGGTGGTGGGCGAAAAAGACGGAGTGCTTCCCCTTCCTGCATGGCTGCTGTCTCTGCTCAATGTGCTGATCAATCTCCTGCGCTCCATTCCCTTCCTGATCCTCATGATTATGGTCTTTCCCCTGTCTCGGCTGCTGATCGGCACCTCGGTGGGAACCACCGCCACCATCGTTCCCCTTGTGGCAGCGGCCTTCCCCTTCATCGCCAGATTGGTGGAGGGCAGTCTGCGAGAGGTGGACGGCAATATCATTGAAGCGGCCCAGAGCATGGGCGCCACCCCCTTGCAGATCATCTGCAAGGTGATGATCCCCGAGAGCGTTCCCAGCCTGATCTCCAATGTGACCATTGCCCTGACCACCATTCTGGGCTATTCGGCCATGAGCGGCATCATCGGCGGCGGCGGTCTGGGTAAGATCGCCATTGACTACGGCTATTACCGCTACCAGTATCTGGTGATGCTTCTGGCGGTGGCCCTGCTCATCGTTCTGGTTCAGATTTTCCAGACCGTTGGCACCAAGCTTGCGGCCAAATCCGATAAGCGCCTCAAGGGCTGATTGCGCCTCACATACGGTCAGATCGCCGCAGCGAAATGCTGCGGCGATTTTTTGCCTCTATGATGCATGGAAAAATTTTCTTGTCGCATATTGACTTCCTGTGCTATAATAAGAAGCATCAGGTATCAAGGGAGGGGCCGCTTTGACAATACGGAAAAGCCGGGCCGCTCCCCCCGGTTCGTCCATGCGCTCTGCATGGATGGACACGATTTTTGAAAGGTGAATGAATGTATGACAAAAATTGACATCTATTCCGGCTTTTTGGGCGCCGGAAAAACCACACTCATCAAGAAAATGATTCTGGACGGCTACAAGGGTCAGAAGATCGTTCTGATCGAGAACGAGTTCGGAGAGATTGGCATTGACGGCGGCTTCCTCAAGGATGCCGGGATCAAGATTACCGAGATGAATTCCGGCTGCATCTGTTGTAGTCTGGTGGGTGATTTCGGACGGGCCTTGGAGCAGGTCATTTCCGAGTACCATCCCGACCGGGTTCTCATCGAACCGTCCGGCGTGGGCAAGCTCTCCGATGTGATCGCAGCCGTGCAGAAGGTTCTCAGCCCCGAGGTTCAGCTGGGCTATACCGTGGCCCTCGCTGATGCCGGAAAGGTCAAGATCTATATGAAGAACTTCGGGGAATTCTATAACAATCAGATCGAGACTGCCACCACCATCATCCTCTCCAGAACCGACATTGTTTCTCAGGAGAAGATCGACAAGGCCGTGGCCCTGATTCGGGAGAAGAACCCCAAGGCGACCCTGATTACCACGCCTGTGGAGCAGCTCACCGGCGAACAGCTGATCGAGGCCATGGAGGGCAATGCTTCTCTGGCTGCCGATCTGGCCGCTCTGGTTTCCGAGCATGAGCATCACCATGAGCATGACGAACATTGCACCTGCGGCTGCCATGACCACGAGCATGAGCATCACCATGAGCATGACGAGCATTGCACCTGTGGCTGCCATGACCACGAGCATGAGCATCACCATCACCACCATGCCGACGAGGTGTTCACCTCCTGGGGCGTGGAAACCACCAGAAAGTTCACGCAGGAGGAGATCCGCCATGCCTTGGAGGAGCTGGATTCCGGAAAATACGGCATGATCCTCCGGGCCAAGGGCATCGTTCCCGCCGTAGACGGCAGCTGGATCCACTTTGACCATGTTCCCGGCGAGGCAGACATCCGTACCGGCGGCGCCAGTGTAATTGGCCGTTTGTGCGTCATCGGCTCCAAGCTGAACGAGGCTGGCGTAGCCCAGCTGATGGGAGTGTAAGATGAAAGAAATTCCCGTATATTCCTTTACCGGCTTTCTGGATTCCGGTAAGACCAAATTTATTCAGGAAACGCTGGAGGATCCCCGGTTCAATGCCGGAGAGCGGACGCTGATTCTGGCCTTTGAGGACGGTGAGGAGGAATATGATTTCTCTGCCTATCCCCACCAGAATGTGACGCTGGAAATTCTGGAGCAGGACGAGATCACCACCAAGGAGCTGGCCGCTCTGGAAAAGAAGCACAAGCCCCAGCGCATCATTGCAGAGCTGAACGGCATGGAGCTGGTGGGAGAGCTGTACCAGAAGCTGCCCGAAAACTGGGTCATTGCACAGGAGGTCATGTTTGCGGATACCACCACCTTCATGGCCTACAATAACAATATGCGTAATCTGGTGATGGATAAGCTGATGGGCGCCGAGATGGTGGTCTTTAACCGGCTCCGGAAGGGCAGCGATGTGATGCCTTGGCATAAGCTGGCCCGGGCCGCCAACCGCAACATCGACATCCTGTACGATTACACCGACGGTACCACAGAATTTGACGAGATCGAGGATCCTCTGCCCTTTGACATCAACGCACCGATCATTCAGATCAAGGATGAGGACTATGCCCTCTGGTTCCGGGATGTCACCGAGGAGCCGGAGAAATATAACGGCAAGACCGTGGAATTCAAGGCCGAGGTGGCCATGCTGCGCCATGACCGCAACGGAATGTTTGCTCCGGGCCGATTCGTGATGACCTGCTGTGAGGAGGACATCGAGTTCTGCGGCGTTCCCTGCAAGTGGCCTCAGGCCCAGACTTTGGAAACCAGAAGCTGGGTCATGGTGAAGGCTACCATTTCCGCCGAGAGCCATGCGCTCTATCAGGGGGAGATCGGCCCGGTGCTGACGGCCCTCTCCGTCACGCCTGCTCCGGCCTGTGAGGACGAGGTGTGTACCTTCTGATGCAGACGCTGTTTCTTTCCAGTCTGGGCGTCATCGGCGGTGCAGACGGCTCCACGACGATTTTTGTGACCACCACCCCGGATGCCGTGCTATGGCTCGCACTGCTGCTGACTGCCATTTCCTTCGGCCTGATCGGGTGGAGAAGAAAGCGCCGATCCTAATCAAAGCACCGTACGGCCCTCAGGCGGAGCAGAAGCGCATCGTCGCAAAAATCGAGCAGCTCCTGCCGCTGTGTGAGAGATTGAAATGAGGTGTTATGATGTCTGAACACAGAATTGCAGAAATCGACCGACTTTATCAGAATGTCCGTTCTTATCAAAGTACCAAAGAATTTGGAGAACTGCTTCAATTCATCAAACGGTTCCGCCATATAGCCCCCTTCAATGCAATGCTGCTTCATGTCCAGAAGCCCGGAAGTCAGTTTGTGACCAGCGCAGAAGATTGGTGGAATCAATTTGGCCGAACCGTCAAGCCGGGGGCTCGTCCCTTGATTATCTTGCAGCCCTTTGGCCCGGTGGCCTTTGTGTACGAATACAATGATACCATTGGCCCGCCTTTGCCGGATTATGTGGTGGAGCCGTTCCAAACCAATCTGGTTATCTCATCGAATCAGCTTCATAGTCTTATCAACAATATCAAAGCGGACGGGATCGGACTTTACCGCCACAATTACGGCACGAATATTGCCGGGCAGATCCAGTGGCATTCCGAAACTGAAATCCTAACAACAGCAGATGGAAAATATGATGTAAAATCTCATTTTACGATCGCATATAATGAGAATCTGACAGATACGGAAGTCTATACCACGATCCTGCATGAATTGGGGCACTTGTACTGTGGTCATTTATGCCATAATCCTAAGGAGGAAGAGTGGCTGCCAAATCGATTCAATATAGGGCTGACTCAGGAACAAATGGAATTTGAAGCAGAAACGGTTTCCTGGCTTGTGTGTGAGCGGCTGGGAATCGAAAACCCCTCTGCCCAGTATTTGTCTGGCTATCTGGATGCCAACGACCAGATTCCTGCGGTCAGTATTGATACCATCCTAAAGGCTACCAATACGATCGAATCTTTGGTAAAGCAATACAAGCCGCCCCGGAAGGAACTCATACTCAAAAAGCATGAAGCTGTTGCACGATAAGCCTCAGAAGTGCGCAGCCACCATCGAAGATGGTTTCAAAGGGGACTGGGGAAACGCCCCAGCCCCCTCGAACGCTGTATTCTTTTATGAAATGGCCTAGAATGTATTGACACGGAAAAATGAAGTGGGTATAATGTGATTATTATAAGCTGAGAAAGCGAGGTGGACAAAATGAAAAATTTTATTCTGATAAAATCAACTGTCATTTTGTCCGCTGTGTAAGTACCTTGTTGTGCGGATCGATTTGCGCTTCTGATTTTATCAGAGGCGCTTTTTGTTTCCCATTTTTAAGAAAGAGGTACTTCTATGAAAGAAAATATCTATGTCCATCTTTTAAAGCACAGAGGCTTCATGGCTTTTTGGAGTTCAACCACCCTTCTGCGTCTGGCTTCCAATGTTTTGCAGTTCGCTCTGGCTATTTATGTGCTTGATCTCACTGGATCCGCTTTTGTCTATTCCACAGTTCTGTCCATGATTATCCTGCCTCGTATCCTTTGTAGTTCATTTGCCGGATATTTGGCAGATTATAAGGACAGCATACAAATTCTGCGCTGGGGTACGCTTGGATTGACTGGCTTGATGGCTTGCTTTTTAGCAATCCATGCACTTGTGATCTCACTAAATATTCCACTTGTTTATGCACTGGTAATATCTCTGGAGCTATGTGAGACATTTCTTGGCCCTACGGAGGGAAAGACGCTGCTATGGCTCGTAACCGAAGATGAAATTGCTCCGGCAAGCAAACTCTCGTCCTTGGATGACGGAATTGTTGAAATTCTGTCTCCTGTTATAGCAGCCCTGTTTTACGGATATTTTGGGATGTTGGGCGTTTTGGGAGTTGCGCTTACGATGGAAGGAATTGCATTTCTTTTAACATTCATCCTTCGTCGCCGAGTCGCTTGTACACCTGTAAGAGATGACACTGAAAAGCGCCCGCTCTTTTCAGTAAGGAACACATTCAACGCCTATCGGGAGGCAATTCTATGTTTGAAAGATCATTCCTATATCATTGGAATTGTTCTGTTTGCACCGCTTTTTAATTTTTTTGTCAGTCCTCTGTTTTCGGTGACTGCACCGCATTATTTTCGCATCACAATGCAAGCGAATGTGGATTTATACGCCGTGTTCAACACGGTGTTGGGAATCGCCGGCTTGATTGCGCCGTTCCTTGCGATGATTTTCATCGGTGATGAAGATGAATACAGCGCAAATAAGGGTGGCACAGCTGTTTCGGCGGTAATTTTGCTGTGCCTTAGTTGTATTTTATATTTCGGGAACCATGTCATGCCTACCATCGTATCGCTATATACCGTGACGGCTGCAATGGCTTTGCTTGCATCCATTGTCACCATAATGAATATTGCTACATCCATTACAATTAAAAAACATATTCCGGAACAAATCCTTGGCAGAGTAGTTTCTATGATCCAGCTGTGTGCCACAATCTCTGTCCCTATGGGGCAGATGTTCTTTGGTTTCTGTGCAGATCAGCTTCCGGTCGCAATATCTTATTTGGTTTCCGCCATAGGACTTGCAATCACCCTCGCAGTAATGATTAAGACCTATCGGTTAATCAGACATACAGAAAAGAAGTGACCGGGAACGACTGTACTTACACCGAGCATCTGTGCGGTGCTTTTTCATGCATTTATACATACAAATGGATACTTGTATGAATGAATATTCGTATAGAACGGGTGAATATCTGGGATTTTGTGGGCATAACAGCGATATTAGCCGAGGGGAACCGAGAATATCTTGTAGAATTATACAGTTGACTTTGCATAATATACAGAGTATAATTCAACTATCAAATCAAGGAACACTTTGAAAGGAAGCGCATGAACAATGAAAAAGATGATTTCTCTGGTATTGGCCGGTATTCTGGCAATGAGCCTGCTGGCAGGCTGCGGCGGCAAGGATCAGGCAAAAAAGGTTTTGAAGGTTGCCACCTCTCCTGATTTTTCCCCCATGGCTTTTGTAGATCCCCGAAAGTCCGGTCAGGATCGCTTTGTCGGGTTTGATATGATGCTGGCACAGTACATCGCCGATGAGATGGGCATGGAGCTGGAAATCGTCCCCATGAGCTTTGACGCCTGCCTGATGGCCGCCGGAAACGGTACCGTGGATATGGCAATCTCCGGCTTCTCTTGGATGCCGGGCCGGGCTGAGAAATACAACCTCTCCGACACCTATCATGCCGGCGACAACGAAGAAAATCAGGTTCTGATTACCATGGCCGCCGATGCGGACAAATACACCGAGCTGGAACAGCTCTCCGGTGTGAAGATCGGTGTTCAGATCGCCTCCTTGCAGGAATTCATGTGCAAGTCCCAGCTGACCGAAAGCGAGCTGGTCACGGTGGCAGACATCGGCACCGGCCTGCTTCAGATGAAGAAGGGCGACTTCGCCTGTATGGCTGTGGCTGACGGGAATGCGGATGCAATCATCGCCAACAACCCCGATGTGGTCAAGTCCGGCTTCATGTTTGAGGTCGATCCCCAGTATACCGACAATCTGGTGGTACTCAAGAAGGGCGCTGACGAGCTGACCGCCACGGTCAACGAGATTCTGGCCAAGGCAAAGGCCGCCGGTCTGTACGAGACTTGGTATGCCGAGGCGCAGGAGCTGGCCGGTATCGGTGTGGAAATTTCCTATACCGACCCCACCGAGGCAGGAAAGTAAGAAAGCAAAGGCCGGCAGCGATCCGCTGCCGGGCCTTCTCTGTAATTGGAAAGGATTCTCTATGGATATTCGTATGTTTTTTCCCAATGTGATGATGCTTCTGCGGGACTATTGGCAGCTGTTTCTCATTGAGGGCGTCAAGAACACTCTGATCCTCACGGCCATTTCCGTGACGCTGGGTACGCTGTTCGGTTCGTTGGTGGCTCTGATGAAGATGTCCAAATACAAGCTGGTTCGGTTTCTGGTTTCCGTCTATGTGGAGATCGTCCGGGGAACGCCCATTCTGCTCCAGCTGTATCTGTTCAACTTTGTAGTCCCCCAGTTGTTCCCCTTTCTGGATCTCAGCGCCTTTATGTGGGTGGCGGTGGCCCTGTGCCTCAATTCTGCGGCCTATGTCTCCGAGGTCATCCGCTCCGGCATTCAGGCTGTGGACAAGGGCCAGATGGAGGCAGCAAGAAGCCTTGGCCTGAGCCATCGGCAGGCCATGGGGAAGATCATACTGCCGCAGGCGGTACGGAACATCCTTCCGGCGCTGGGCAATGAGTTCATTATGATGCTGAAGGAAACCTCTCTGGCCTCCACCTTCTTCCTTGGCGATCTGATGACCGCCTGTCTGGAGGTCAAGGGCGCCACATGGCTGGCCATGGAGCCGCTGTTCATTGCAGGCTGCTGCTATCTGCTGCTGACCTATCCTCTGAGCAAGGTGGTTCAGCATTTTGAGAAAAAGCTTCAGAATCCCAACAGCTACAAGAGCCACCGCAAGGCACACAAAAAGGAGGTTGCAGCCTAATGGAAATGATAAAAACCGTGGATCTTCATAAGAGCTTCGGAGCGCTTCATGTTCTTCGGGGCGTAACGGAAACCATTCACAAGGGCGAGGCCGTTTCGATCATCGGCCCCTCCGGCGGCGGCAAAAGCACCTTTCTGCGCTGCCTGAATCTGCTGGAGGTTCCCGAACAGGGCCAGATCTTCTTTGAAGGTGCGGAGATCACCGGCAAGAAGGTGGATGTGGATCGATACCGTCAGAAGATGGGCATGGTGTTCCAGCAGTTCAATGTGTTCCCCCACCTGAGCGTGGCGGAAAATATTACGCTGGCACCGAAGATGCTCAAGGGAAAATCCGAAGCAGAGGCCACGGAAATGGCAAAGGATCTGCTGGATCGGGTGGGCCTGCTGTCCAAATTCGACGAAATGCCCGGAAATCTCTCCGGCGGACAGAAGCAGCGGCTGGCCATCGTCCGGGCGCTGGCCATGGAGCCGGATGTGATGCTGTTTGACGAACCGACCTCTGCGCTGGACCCGGAAATGGTGGGCGAGGTGCTGGATGTCATTAAGGGACTGGTCAAAACCGGCATGACTACGGTGGTCGTCACCCATGAAATGCGCTTTGCACAGGAGGTTTCCGACAAGGTGCTGTTCATCGCCGACGGAAACATTCAGGCCAGAGGCACCCCGGATGAGATTTTCAACCACCCCTCCCATCCCAGATTGCAGGAATTCCTTTCCAAGGTTCTGTAAGAACGCCGCCCCCGGAGCTTCGGGCGGCACCCATAATCAAGCAGACTTCAAAATGGCGAAAAGGGCGTGACCACGGTCACGCCCTTCTTTTTTATTCATTTATCCGCCGCTTGCTGCTTTAAAATATTATATTTTATTTTAAATATTTAAAGAAAAACTTTAAATATTTTATTGACAATTCAATAAAAGAGATGTATACTCAGATCATCGGATAAAACTTTTCTCCAGATGATAAAATTTTAAGGAGGGTATTTATGATGGATAAAAGCAGTACAAAGCTGAGGAAGGATCTGGAAATTAGGTTCACATTGGTCTGGTGCTTTTTCGTGGCATTCTTTGTTGGCGGCGTTTGTTTTCTTGCACTTTTCTGCAAGGCAAACTGGATCGCCGATCCTGTGGTGGTTCCTCTGGAGGTCAGGATCCAGTGGCTGCAACAGGGAGTTCTGATGCTTATGGGATCCGGCGTAGCAGCACAGATCGCCTTGATTTTCCGGGAAATTTACAAAACCGGAATTCCTTTTTCAAAAACTGTAACCCATCGGTTTCGGGTAATCGCTGGTATTCTTGTGTTGACAGGGATTCTGATGGCAGCGTTGGTCTGGATTATTTCCGGGCAGTATATCCATGGTATGACTGCACCCGCTGTTTCTCTTGTGGGTGCGCTGGTGCTTTTTATTTCTGAAATTTTCCGTTATGGGGATGCGTTGCAGCAGGAAATGGATCAGATTGCCTAAGACTTCAAAGGAGTAAATAAGATGCCCATTATCATGCGTTTGGATCGGGTCATGGCAGACCGGAAAATGTCCTTAAATGAGCTGTCCGAAAAGGTCGGGATGACCAATGTGAATCTTTCAAACCTAAAAAACGGAAAAATGAAAGGAATCAAATTTGAAACCATGGAGTCCATCTGCCGGGTGCTGCACTGCCAGCCCGGAGATCTGATGGAATTTACGGAGGATTAAGTTTACGGCAGGGATAGATCCGGCTGAAAACACATTCGAACGGGGGCGGAACCGTATGAAGGAAAAGGTGAATTGTTTGCGAAACCCCTTTGTTTATGGCGGTTTTGGAGAATTTCATAAAAGACCTGCGGCCCCGTTTTTTTGCGGATTGACTTCCGAAGGGGCTGTGATATAATTTAGAAAAAACGAAGGCAGGGGACATATATGGAGGATCTGGAACGGGCCGTCAGCTATTTACAGGCCCACGACTGCACCTGCGTGCTGGTCAAGGGGGATACGGTCTATGGAAGCACCCGGCGGGGCATTGCGCCGCTGATGGAGCTGCTGCAAGCCGGAAGGGACTGCCGTGGCTTCTCGGCAGCGGATAAGGTGGTCGGACGGGCCACGGCCTTTCTCTATGGACGCATGGGCGTGGTGCGCCTCCATACCCATACCATCAGCAAAAGCGCCGCAGAGGTGCTGGAGGGCTTTGGGATCGTTTATTCCTTCGATCAGATGGTGGAGGCCATCCTGAATCGGAAAAAGGACGGCTTCTGCCCCATGGAATCCGCAGTTCGGAGGGTCTCCGACCCGGAGGAGGCCTACCGGATTCTGGTGCAGGCTTATGCGAAGCTGAACGACTGAAGGCAGGCCTCGGCCCGGTCATCTTCCAACAGAAAACGCCTTGGACGGTTTCGTGTCCAAGGCGTTTGTTCATCACAGGGGCTTTTTAATCCGCAGGCTCCAGCAGGAATCGGTAGGTATAGGTGGTGCGGGGCTGGAGAAAGGCCTGCTCCAAACCATCCTGCGCCGCATCCAGAAACAGACTCACATTCTCGGATCTGGGCAGCTCGGTGGAGCGCTCCACGCTGCACAGCTGTTCCAGATCCCACCTTCGGATCCCGGCGGTCAACCCCTCGGCAGAGGAGATCCGAAGACCCAGCCCGTCCTCCCGGCACAGGCTCAGGGCATGGACACGCATTTTACTTCCGTATTCCTGCACGATGGGGTATAGATCCTGATCGTTCACGGCCCAGATGCTGTGCGGCCCGTAGCAGGCTCCCTCCATGCGATCCGGGTAGGTATCCCCCGGCCCAAGGCCCATCCAGAAGAAATCGCAGAACTCCGGGTGGAGACTGCATCCCATACCCACCCGGGAGGGAGCGGTTTTCCCGGTTCGCAGCCGAAGCTCCAGCTCCAGCGAACCGCTGGCGTAGAGCCGATAGCTGCGCTGCAAGCCGGCGCCCACTGCCTGATGCACGGTGACAGAACGGGTCATGTGATCCACCTCGAATACCGAGGGCTTGGGCAGCTTTTTCCGCAGGGTGAGCTTCTCCCACTCCTCCAGCTGCTTCTGCCGCCGGTCAAAGGCCGTCTGGGGGCGGCAGAATTCCGGCGCCAGCGGCGCAGTCAGAAGAGGCGTCCCGTCGATGGAGATCTGCTCCAGATTCCCGGTGGCACGGCTGATTTCATAGGTCATGCGCTGCGCCCGGAGCAAGATCCGCCCATTTTCCTCCCGGATGCTTCCGCCGAAGCGGTCATCCCGGATCAGGGGGATGGTTTTCAGCTCCCACCCGGCAAAGGCGGCCACCTGTTCCTCCAGCTCCGCCCGAAGCTCCAGACCGTAATGGCCGGAGCGGAACATGGGACAGCGGAAGGAAAGGGGGAAGGTAGCGGCTTCTCCGTATCGGCCTTCCAAGGAGACCTGATAGGATTCCTCCTCATCCCCGTCCCGGGTCAGGCGGCAGGTGAAGCAGAAATCCGAAAGGGGATGGAAGGGATCGAAATTATGGACGGTGATGGAATTCTCATGGCGCACCAGAACCAGCCGCTGGTATCCGCTGGAAACGGTCGTCATCAGATGATGAGCCACCCCCTGCTCCGTGACCAGACCGGTTCGGCAGCCAGCCTTCCACTGACCGCCGAGACTTTCGTCGGCGTAATTCCAAAGGAACAGACCGCAGAGCTGGGGATGGTTCCGCAGGAGCTTTCCGTATTTTCCAACAGGGACACTGCCGTTTCCCAGCACCTCGCCATACCGCTCCACCAGAATGGGCTGCTGGGGCGGTACCGCTGGTTCAGACCGCCGGGAGCCGGAAAGGAAGCTCCGCAGACCCGTGGCCCGCTCCGGGAGGTCGGATTCTCCCACCGCCTGCCGCAGCTCCTCCAGCGTGGGGTTCTGCATCCGGAAGAAGGCCCCGGTGACAGGCCGGGTTCCATCCAGCGGACGGATGTCCCTTTGCCCCAGCTGAAGATCCCACAGCAGCACCGAGGGGTGGCTTCGGTGGCTTCGGATCAGATGCTCCTCCTGCTGTGCCGCTCCCAGAGAAAGCGGCCCGGGAACGGTCTGCATCCGGCTGGAATCCACCACATACAGGCCCTTTTCGTCGCACAGCTCATAAAACCGCTGGGGCATGGGAGAGCGGAGCCAAAGGGCATTGATATGATGGGCCTTCATGGTGTCCAGATCCCGTTGCAAGGTGTCCTCGTCGGCGGAGAAGCGGCGGTAGTTGACTCCGTAGAGGGGACAGGGCAGCCCATTGAGGGTCAGACCATTCGGATCAAGGGAAACTTCCCGAAAGCCGAAGGGGATCTGCCGGGTGTGATAAATACCGATCCCGTCGGTGAGGATCACGGCGATGCGATAGAGGAAGGGTTGATCCTCAGACCAGAGCCGAGCCTCCGGGCAGGGGATCCGAAGGGAGCCGCCTTGGGCGGAGAGCTTTCCCTCGCCGTAAAACCGCACCTGATTTTCCTCCATCAAAGCAACTCTGGCGAAAAGGCCCTCGGCATTTTTGGTTTCCAGATGAACCACAAGAGCCTGTGCCTGATGCTCCGGGGAGAATTCCGCCACGGCCCACAGATCCTCGATCCGCTGAACCGGCAGGCTGTACAGCTCTGCATGGCCGCAGAGGCCCCAGCTTTCCCATGTCTGATCTTCGGACAGGGCCGTATAGACGGTTTCCCGGTGCAGCTCGATGCAGATGCGGTTCTTGTCGGGCTTCAAAAGGCTGCTGATCTCCAACTCTGTGGTGGAAAGCTGGCCCTTGCTGATCCCGGCCTCGCTGCCGTTGACCCAGACTCGGATGCCCCCTCGCACATCCTCCAGACGGAGGATGACCGGACGGCCCTGCCAAGCAGAGGGCAGACGGAAGCTGCGGCGGAGGAAGGCCCGTTTCAGCTCCGTACGGGTCGGGAGCAGCCGCCCCACCAGCCCGGTGGAGCCGTCGTTCTCCGACTCGGTTCCGGGAAAAGCCGAGGGAATGGGGCATTCTGCCCAGTCCTGCGCCGAGAAATCTTCCTCGGTCACACCGCCGGGAACGGCTTCGTCCTCCTTTTGCAGCAGGATCCGCCACATCCCGTTCAGACTGATCGTTTCCTCCTCGAACCATGCGTGTCCCTGCCGAATCTGCTCAAAGCAGACGGAAGAATCCTGCCATTTTTCCATAATCATGCCTCCGTAACATCAATTACCTGTATTATACCAGCTTTTTCGGAAAAAGAAAAGTCGAATTTGCGCCTTTGCGGCAAAAAGCTTCGCAGGTACGGAAATTCCGATACCTGCGAAAAAAGCTTATTTCAAAGAAGGCGGCAGGGTGGCCGTGCCTTCCTCTATGGGCGTCAGCTCCAAGCCCAGCGACACCGGAAGGGTCGAGAACAGGAAGGGCATTTGTCCGCCGCAGCGGAAGGAAACACTTTGCAGCCGATCATTTTTCACTGACAGGATCAGGGAGCTGTCCTCATAGGTGATAGGAAGCTGCTCCAGCTCCGGAACCATCTGGGTACAGAAGCGCTGCACCTGTTCTGCCGGGAAAATCAGGCCATAGCTGCCGGAGCTGCCTACGACCTCCATCCGCCCGTCCCGCAGGAACAGGTATCCGGCGGCCAGAAGTGCCTGATTGGTGGAGTGCAGCTGGGAAAGCTGCTCCAGTCCGCTCCGGCGTTCCAGATAGATCCCCCTCTGGGTTCCGTAGAGCATCATGGAATTGGTGAGCTGGATGGGGCCGCAGTCGGCCTTGAGATCCAGCTCGGCACAAAGAGGCTGGGGCAGGGTGCGGAAGGCATGAAGCAGAGGCCCCAGCAGCTGGATGGATGGAACCTGTTCGGCCTTGAGGCTGCGCCAGACCTCCGAGGGGATTTCCCGAACCTGCGGCCCGTCTCTTTTCAGTGTGAGCTGGAGCGGTGTCCCATCCCACAAAAGCCCCAGAGACAGCTCCGAGAGCTGACCCGTGCGCTCCGTGGCGGAAAATTTCAAATTGGTGAGCTGAGACATCCCCAGCTGGATGCGTTCCAGCTCGGCCCGATAGATTCGGGAATCCGGGGCCTTTTCCCGATCGATCCCCACAAACAGCAGCTTCCACAGGGGAAACTCCGGATCCTCCTCAGGCAGAAGGTCATCCAGATCATAGGCACGGCCATTTTCAAGGATCAGGGTTTCGTCTCCGTAGTAAAACGGAATCCCCAGAATCGTACAGCCATACAGCTCCTCGTCCCCTTGTCTGCGCCGAAACACGGAGCCGTCCAGGGTCTGACCGTCATACTGAAGGGAAAAGCTGCCGTCCAGCTGATCCTGACGGAGCAGATCCTCCAAAAGCACTCCCAGATGCCATGCGTGGGGCAGGCCCAGATGGATTCCGATGCCGACCAGCAGACCGATCAGCACCAGAAGGATCGCTCCAATGGCACAGAGAATTTTTGTTGTTTTTTTCATGGGTATCCCTCCCTTTTTTGTCATCTTACCCCATAAGCCGAAGAAGGTCAATGGGGACGGGCCGCAACTTTCGGGCAAAGGGGAAAAGATCCCCGGTATTCCGACGATCCTCCCGGCACTTCGGGGGAATTTCTCCGTCCTCGCTTAGAGGTCGATCTCCTGATCGTGGTTGTAGAAGCGGGAATCCCGGGGGCCGATTTCCCGGAGGATGCGGCAGGGATTGCCGGCGGCGACCACATTGGCCGGGATGTCCCTTGTGACCACGCTGTTGGCGCCCACCACGGAATTTTCCCCGATGGTCACACCGGGCATCACAAAGACCCCGCCGCCCAGCCAGACATTTTCTCCGATGTGGATGGGCAGATTATATTGGATCTCCTGCCGCCGCAGCCGGGGACTGATGGGATGGGTGGCGGTACAGAGGGTGACATTGGGGCCGAGCATCACATGATCCCCGATGTAGATATGGGTATCGTCCACCAGCGTCAGGCCGGAATTGGCATAGACATGATTTCCCAGATGGACGAATTTTCCACCCCAGTTGGCTTTCAGCGGCAGCTCAATGCAGCAGCCCGTCCCGATTTGGGCGAACATCTGCCGAAGCAGCTCCTGCCGCAGCCGGGACTGGGAGGGCCGTGTGGCGTTGTAGTCATAGAGCAGCTCCTGCGCCTGCTGCTGTTCGGCGATCAGCCCCTCGTCGGTGCAGCAATAGAGCTTTCCGCTATGCATCCTGCGTATGATTTCCTGTTGTTCCATGGCTTGTCTCCTCCTTGGATCTGTTATGGACATCATACCACAGCCGAAGCCTCTCGTCGAGTCTCCAAAAGAAAAAACGGGCAGACAGCTTTTGACTGTCTGCCCGGATCGGTCAGAGTGCTTATGCCTCGACAGGAGCCTCGGGAGCTTCTTCGGCTTCGGCAGGCTGGCGGCCATAGTAGGCGGTGAGATACATCTGCTTGATTTCGCTGAGAAGGGGATAACGGGGGTTGGCGCCGGTACACTGGTCATCGAAGGCTTGCTCGGTCATCTCATCCAGAGTGGCAAGGAAATCTTCTTCCTTCACGCCGTATTCCCGGATGGTGTGCTTGATGCCCACCTGATCCATGAGCTTCTGAATGGCTGCAATCAGATTTTCCAGCTTTTCGTTGTCATCCCTGCCGCCCAGCCCCAGATAATCCGCCACCTCGCCGTAACGGGCCAGCGTATGGGGATGGTCATACTGGGAGAAGGTACCCATCTTGGGGGGGACTTCCTCGGCGTTGAAGCGCAGCACCTCGCAGATCAGCAGGGCATTGGCAATGCCGTGGGGCAGGTGATGGAAGGCGCCCAGCTTATGGGCCATGGAATGGCAGATGCCCAGGAAGGCATTGGCAAAGGCCATACCGGCCATACAGGCGGCATTGCCCATATTCTCTCTGGCTCTGGGGTCGAAGGGGCCGTTTTCGTAGGCAGCCGGGAGATTTTCAAAAATCAGCTTGAGCGCACGCAGCGCCAGACCGTCGGTGTAGCCGGTGGCCATCATGGAAGCATAGGCCTCCAGCGCATGGGTCACGGCGTCGATGCCGGAGGAGGCCGTCAGACCCTTGGGGGCGTTCATCATCATATCTGCGTCGATGATGGCCATATTGGGCAGGAGCTGATAATCGGCCAGCGGATACTTACAGCCGGAGACTTCGTCGGTGATGACGGCGAAGGGTGTGACCTCGGAGCCGGTACCGGCGGTGGTGGGGATCGCCACGAAGTAGGCCTTTTCGCCCATCTGGGGGAATTCGTAGATCCGCTTGCGGATGTCGGCAAAGCGCATGGCCATATCCATGAAATCCGCCTCGGGATGCTCGTAGAGAACCCACATGATCTTGGCGGCGTCCATGGCGGAGCCGCCGCCCACGGCGATGATGACATCGGGCTGGAAGGTAGCCATCTGGGCCGCACCGGCTCTGGCACAGGCCAAGGTGGGATCCGGCTCCACGGAATGGAAGGTATTGTGGATGATGCCCATGGCGTCCAGCTGTTCCTTGACGGGCTTGGTATAGCCGTTCTGATAGAGGAAGGTGTCGGTCACGATGAAGGCCTTCTTGTACTTCTTCAGCTCGCCCAGAGCCACGGGCAGACAGCCCTTCTTGAAATAGACCTTTTCAGGCGCACGGAACCAGAGCATATTCTCTCTCCTCTCGGCAACGGTTTTGATGTTCAGCAGGTGCTTGACGCCCACATTTTCCGAGACGGAGTTCCCGCCCCAGCTGCCGCAGCCAAGGGTCAGAGAGGGGGTCAGGCGGAAGTTGTAGAGGTCACCGATACCGCCCTGAGCGGAGGGGGTGTTCACGAGGATGCGGCAGGTCTTCATCCGGGCGGCGAATTTTGCCTGCTTCTCCTTCTGGGTCACCGGATCCAGATAGACAGAGGCGGTATGGCCGTAGCCGCCCTGACGGATCAGGGTGTCGGCCTTTTCAATGGCATCGTCGAAATCCTTGGCCCGATACATGGCCAGAACAGGGGAGAGCTTTTCATGGGCAAACGGTTCGCTGAGGTCGGTGCTGGTGACCTCACCGATGAGGATCTTTGTGGCGGCAGGCACCTCGATCCCGGCGATCTTGGCGATCACAGGGGCGCTCTGGCCGACGATCTTGGCATTGACGCTGCCGTTGATGATGACGGTGGAGCCGACCTTTTTGGTTTCCTCATCGCTGAGGATATAGCAGCCACGCTTCTGGAATTCCGCCTTGACGGCATCATAGACTCCATCCAGAACGATGACGCTCTGCTCGGAGGCGCAGATCATGCCGTTATCAAAGGTTTTGGAATGGATCACGGAGTTGACGGCCAGAAGCACATCGGCGCTGTCGTCGATGATGGCCGGCACATTACCCGGGCCGACGCCCAGAGCGGGCTTGCCGGAGGAGTAGGCGGCATGAACCATGCCGGGGCCGCCGGTGGCAAGGATCAGGTCGGCCTCCTGCATCAGCTGGTTGGTCAGATCCAGACTGGGATGGTCGATCCATGCGATGATTCCCTCGGGAGCGCCTGCGGCCACAGCGGCCTCCAGAATGACCTTGGCGGCAGCAATGGTGCAGCCCTTGGCTCTGGGATGGGGGCTGATAATCATGGCATTTCGGGTCTTGAGGCAGATCAGGGCCTTGAAAATGGCGGTAGAGGTGGGGTTGGTGGTGGGGATGACCGCCGCCACGATGCCCACAGGCTCGGCAATGCGCTGGATCCCGTAGGAGGGGTCGGATTCGATGACGCCGCAGGTCTTGGTTTCCTTGTAGGCATTGTAGATATACTCAGCCGCAAAATGGTTCTTCATGATTTTATCTTCGACAACGCCCATGCCGGTATCAGAAACCGCCTGCTTGGCCAGAGGGATCCGGGCCTGATTGGCGGCGGTGGCGGCAGCCAGAAAGATCCGATCGACCTGCTCTTGGGTGTAGGTAGCAAATTCAGCCTGCGCCTTGCGGCACTGTGCCAGCAGAGCATCCAGCTCCTGTGCATTGGAAACGGTGGGATAATTTTTCATCATTTCAATCACCTTTCTGAATCGGTATTTAACTACTGATTGCTTGGTATCGGTATAATATCACCGATAGCTTTTTGTGTCAATCATCCAAAAATAGATTCATAGATTCTGACATAATATCCAAAGATACCACAGGAAATTTTATATAAATAGACGAAAGCCAAAAACCATGTCCCCGCTCCGATGAAATTTCCTATGGAAAAAGAAGGGAATATGGTGTAAGATAGAGCCATAGCGATATGGCCCCGTGGGCCGATGCAGGAGGAATCAGGTATGCTGAAAATTTTAATCGCAGAGGACGATCAGGAGCTGCGGCAGCTTTTTACCCATGTGCTGCTCAAAAACGGATATACGGTCAAGGGCGTGTCCAACGGACAGGAGGGGCTGGACGCCATGGACGAGAGCTACTATGACCTCATCATTACGGATGTGATGATGCCGGTGATGGACGGCTTTGAGATGGTGCGCCAGCTCCGGGAGGTGGGCAATTCCACGCCGGTGCTGATGATTACCGCCAAGGACACCTTCGACGATATGCGTCAGGGCTTTCTCTGCGGTACCGATGACTATATGGTAAAGCCGGTGAATGTCAACGAAATGGTTCTTCGGGTGGGGGCCTTGCTGCGGCGGGCGCAGATGATAAACGACCGCCGGCAGGTGCTGGGCAGTACGGTTCTGGAATGTGATTCCCTGACGGTGGTTTCCAACGGAGACACCTCGGTTCTGCCCCAGAAGGAATTCATGCTTCTCTACAAAATGGCCTCCTATCCCGGCCGGATCTTCACCCGTCAGCAGCTCATGGACGAGATCTGGGGCTATGACAGCGAAAGCGACACCCATACCGTGGATGTCCACATCGGCAGACTGCGGGATCGGTTCCGGGACAATCCCGATTTCAAAATCGTGACCATGCGTGGCGTGGGATATAAGGTGGTAAAGCTCTGATGAAACAGAATATGCAGAAACGGCGCTTCCCCCGAATGTCCATGCGGCTGTTCTTCACCCTGTTCATCATTCTGGAGCTGCTGGTCATCAACGCCTGTGCCACCCTTATCATCGGTCTGCTGGCCCATTATTTCCCGGTGCTGAACCGAATGTCCAGCGCCGTGTGGCTGGTGGTGGTCAGCTCCATTCTGGGCAGCGCCATCACCACCCTCATGGTCAAGTTCTTCTTTGACCCCCTTCTGAAGCTGGGGCAGGCGCTGCAAAGCGTGGCACAGGGGAATTATGATGTCCAGCTCAAGACCCACCATATTTTCCGGGAGATCCGGCAGATCAACGAGGACTTCAACCGGATGACCAAGGAACTCAGCTCCACGGAAATCCTGAAAACCGAATTTATCTCCAATGTCTCCCACGAGTTCAAGACCCCCATCAATGCCATCGAGGGCTATGCCACGCTGCTTCAGGATACCGACCCTTCGGAGCAGGCCGAGCAGGAGCAGTACATCCAGAAGATCCTGTTCAACACCCATCGGCTGTCCAAGCTGGTGGGAAATATCCTGCTGCTGTCCAAGGTGGATAATCAGGGGATCCAGGCCCGGGTCACCCGGTTCCGGCTGGACGAACAGATCCGGCAATGTCTGCTGGCGCTGGAGCCAAAGTGGACGGAGAAGGAGAACGATTTCGATGTGGATCTCGAATGTGTGGAATATACGGGAAACGAGAGCCTTCTCATGCATATTTGGAACAACCTGATGGAAAACGCCATCAAATACGGGCCGCAGGGCGGTCTGATTACCCTCCGTCTGCGTCAGAAGGAAGGACGGGTCTGCTTTACCATCGACGATGAAGGCGCCGGGATCCCCCCGGAGGCCCAGAGTCATATCTTTGACCGCTTCTATCAGGCAGACAGCTCCCGGAAATCCGAGGGTAACGGGCTGGGTCTGGCTCTGGTGCGGCAGATCCTGACCATTTCCAACGGCTCCATTTCTGTGGAAAATCTTCCGGGAAAGGGATGCCGGTTCACCGTTATGCTGAAACAGTCTGACTGAGCGGTCTGCCCCATGGGGTCAGACACCCCTGACAAAATTTGAGGACGATATGAAACGAAAAAATCCCATTGTCATTTCCTGCCATTCCATGCAGGCCCCCATCCCGAAGCCCTTGCAGCTGGCCTTTTTGTCCGACCTGCACTGCTTTGACAACCGTCTGATATTGGATCGGCTTCAAACGCTCCGCCCGGACGGGGTTTTGGTGGGAGGGGATTTCATGCACAGCGCCCAGCATAATGAGGAGGGCTTCGACTTCCTCCGCCGCAGCGCCGCAGCATACCCCACCTTCTGTTCGCTGGGAAACCATGAATCCCTGTATCCCGGAGACATCCGTGCTGCTGTGGCGCAGACCGGCGCAGTCCTGCTGGACGATGCATGGGTGCGCTTTGGCGGGATCACGCTGGGGGGCCTCAGTTCCGCCAGCTGCCGAAGTCTGCCCTCGGCAGAGGGATGCACCCACACGCCGGATCTGGACTGGCTGGGGGCGTTCTCGGCCCTTCCGGGCTATAAGCTCCTGCTGTGCCACCACCCCGAATACTATCCCGCCTATCTGCGCTCCCTTCCCATTGATCTGATCCTGTCCGGCCATGTACACGGCGGACAGTGGCGGCTGTTCGGCCATGGCGTCTATGCACCGGGGCAGGGGTTTTTCCCCAGATATACCTCCGGGCTGTATGAGGGACGGCTGCTGGTGGGTCGGGGCATCGGCAACATGACCCCGGTTCCCCGGATCAACAATCCCCCGGAGATCCTTTCCGTTTCTCTGCATCCAATGAAATAACCCCCAAATTGCGGCAGGACTCCCCGGGTCCTGCCGCAATGTTCCATTTCTCAACATTTGTTTATCCTTAGTTGAACTAGAGTTGTAAGTAAATCGTATAATAAAAGTATCAGCGGATGACAGAGGCACAGGCATCCGCAGAATTTGATAGGAGGAGGCGGTCTTATGGGCATTTTCCTGACCTTGGCTGATTTGTTCTTCATCGGATCGATTTTCGGATGGTGTCTGGAGCTGGTGTTCCGAAATGTGGTTCATAAGAGTAAGAAATGGATCAACCCCGGCTTCTGCACCGGGCCGTATGTACCCCTGTATGGGTTCGGACTGTGTATTCTGTTCCTGCTGGCTTCGCTGGAGCCGATGCATCTGATCGAGGATCCGGTCTGGAATCGGCTGATGGTATTTGCGCTGATGGCTGCCGCCATGACGGCCATTGAATATCTGGCCGGGGTCCTCTGCCTCAAGTATTTCCATGTCCGGCTTTGGGATTATTCCAATATGTGGGGCAATCTCCAAGGCATCATCTGTCCGCTGTTTTCGGCCATCTGGGCGGTGCTTGGTGCGGTATATTACTTCCTGATCCATCCCCATATTCTGAATATGCTGGACTGGCTCTCCCGAAATCTGGCTTTTTCCTTCTTCATCGGCGTATTTTTCGGAGTGTTCCTCATCGATGTGGCCCATTCGGCCAATCTGGCTGTCATGCTGCGGCGCTATGCCAGAGAGCATCAGCTGGTTTTGCACTATGAGCAGATCAAGGATCACATTCGCCGCCGTCAGTTCCAGCTTCAGATGCGCTGGCAGTTTTTCCGGCCCTTCCATTCCGACCACAGTCTGAGCCAGCATCTGCGGGAGCTGTATGAAATCCGGGAGCCGGGCCGGAAGATCCTGCGCCCCAGCCAGCCTGTTTCCCAGCGGCTCGGCAAAGCCGGAAGCCGCCGCAGGCACTAATTCTTTGGAGGTATCCTTATGAAACGCATTCCCAAAAAAGATTTTTTCACCATTCCCAATCTGATCGGCTATCTGCGGATCCTGTTGATCCCGGTGTTCTGCTGGGTCTATCTTCACGAGAAGAACGGGATGCTGGCCACGGCGATTGTGCTGTTTTCCAGCTTCACCGATCTGTTCGACGGGATGATCGCCCGAAAATTCAATCAGGTGACGGAGCTTGGAAAATTTCTGGATCCTCTTGCAGATAAGCTGACCCATGCGGCGCTGGCGCTCTGCCTTGCGACCCGGTATCCGCTGATGTGGGCGCTGCTGGCCCTGATGGCGGTGAAGGAGGGATATATGGCCCTTATGGGGATGAAGCTCCTGAAGGTTGGAAAAAAGCTGGACGGCGCCATGTGGTTCGGGAAGGTCTGTACCGCCACGCTGTTCATCGGGATGGTGGCGCTGTTCTTCTTCTATGACCTGCCTCTGGCGGCGGCCAACGGCATCATGATCGTGATGATGGCCATGATGGTCTTTACCCTGTTCAGCTATGTGCCGGTATTCCGCAGGATGCAGGAAGATGGCAAGGAAGTAAAGTAAGAGAAGGAGAGATAACCCATGAAGCTGGCGCTGACCGTGCTGTATGCCGTAACCATCCTCTGTGTGATTTTTCTGGAACGGAAAAGTCCCACCGAGGCCCTGCTGTGGGTGCTGGTTTTGGTATGCCTGCCCTATGTGGGAATGGTTTTGTATCTGGTCTTTGGAAGCACCGTTGCCATCAAGCTGACGGCATGGGTCAGAAAAAAGAGGCTCCATGCCTGCTACCCGGAAAGGCTCCATCCTGAGACACAGCTGGAGCTGGGGAAATTTTCTGAAACAGACGCTCAGGTGATGCGATTTAATGCCGCCTATAACCAAAGTGAGCTGGCCTCCTACGAGGATTATCAGATCTATGTGGACGGCGAGAGCCACTATCGCCAGCTGTTCGCAGACATCCGGCAGGCCAAGGAATGTATCTACATCGAATTTTACACCATCCAGAACGACCGCATGGGCCATGCCTTTGCCGAGGCGCTGGCAAAAAAAGCGGCAGAGGGGGTTCGGGTGATGGTGCTTTGTGACTTCATCGCCAATGTTTCCACGCCGCCTCGGATGTTCCGGGAGCTGCGGCAGGCCGGGGGACAGGTCATCCGGGTGAAGCCCTTCCTGACCCATTATCGCAGCCACCGCAAAATCGTGGTGATCGACCACAAAATCTCCTATATCGGCGGTATGAATATTGGGGATCAGTACGCCAATCTGGGCAAAAAGAAAAATCCGTGGCGGGATACCCAGATCCGAATGACGGGCCGTTCCTGTGCTGCGGTCTTGGATGGATATTTCCTCACGGATTGGCTATGCTCTGTTCGCCGTCGGGATTGGGAGGCTTCTGTGGACTATGTGGAGCGTCTGCCGAAGAACTCCGGCAGCAGTGAGAAAAACCTCTGTCAGTTCATTGTGGGCGGCGTGGATACCAACCGGGAATCCGTCAAAATGTGCTATCTCAGCATGATCCGCAGCGCCAAGCACTCCATTCGGATCCAGACCCCCTATTTCATCCCCGATGCCTCCATTCTGGATGCACTGAAAACTGCCGCCGCTGCCGGTGTGGAGATCGATCTGATGATCCCCGGGATCAAGGCCAGCTTCTTTCTGGATCCCGTGACCACCTATTTCAGCGGTCAGCTTCTGGAATTCGGGGCGAAGATCCATAAGTATAACGGCTATATCCATGCCAAGACCATGGTGATCGACGAGGAGCTTTGCTGCATCGGCTCAGTCAATCTGGATATGAGAAGTCTTTTGGTGGATGATGAGATCTGCGGCGTGTTTTACAGCGACGATCTGGTGGGGGAATATATCCGCCGCTACGAAGCGGATGTCCAAAAAAGCACTGGATATACCCAGCAGCAGTACCGCAGCCGCAGCACCGCAGAGCGGTTCTGGGAGGGGTTCTTCCTGCTTTTTGCACCGCTGATGTAAGAGTATCTTCAAAAATTAGGGGCCTCCCGATCCGGGGAGGCCCTTTTTGCGGTTCTACTCCGACGGCGGCTCCATAGGATGTAGCAACAGGGAAGGGAAGTGCTTTTTATGAATACGACATTCAACTGGAAGCGTCTGCTGGCTGCCGGGATGCTTTCCATGACCGTCAGCCTCCTGCTTTGTGCCGGGGGGATGCTCCTGCTCGACGGGGAGCTTGTGCCGCTGGAGCGCTCCGGTACACTGGTATCCGGGATCTTGTTTCTGTCGGCCCTCTCCGGAGCGGCGCTGATGGAAACGCCATGGGAGATTCTGGCCAGCGGCGGCCTTTACCTAGGACTGCTTCTGCTGCTCAACGGCTGCCTCTGCGGATTTCAGGTGCAGAGGCTGTGGACTGCACTTCTGGAGGTGCTGCTGGCAGGAGCGCCGGTGATGCTGTTCCGATACCGGAAATCTTTCACAACAAATCATCGAAGAAAATCAAGAATCGTAAAAATGAACAAAAAACGAAGATAAACAAAGCAAATGTTCCAATTCCCCCAAATCAGGGGGAAAATCCCGAATCCTATATCTTGTGGTTTTGAAATTATGATAATCACGATATACGGCGATGTTTATTGAAAATGATAAGAAGTCACCGAAAAACCCGAATTTTAGTTGACATAATATGTTTACATAAGATTTTGTAGGGTTGCACAAAAATATGGTGTCAGACTTGCATATGAATCGTTTTTGGAGTATAGTATGGTCATAATGGCAATGCAGAAGGCGCTCTGCACCCTGATTTCCACCTGTTTCCATGACGATTCCGTGCAGAAGAACGGAGGAAAACAGCTTGTATTTGAAGCGCTCGATCCCATCGCAGGTGATTGGCCGTACCTGCGGCTTGGGTTTGTTCTGGCTGACCGGCTTGGCTGTGGGGATCGGGACTGCTGCACAGATCGGCGCTCCTTGGACCTCGCTGGCCGGAGTTTTGTCCCAGAATCCCGTTCATCCGCTGGGGCTGCTGGTCAACGCCAGTCTGCCCCTGCTTGGGTCAGTTGTGCTGTTCCGTTTGGCCGGAAGGGCGGGGATCTACTGCATCTGCCTGCTCCGTGCGCTGCTTCTGGGCTTGACGGTTGGAGCGCTGGGGTCGGCGCTCCATGCTTCTGCCCCGGAACAGATCCTGATTTTATTCACTGGGCTGATCTCTGCCCCGTTCCTGCTGGTTTTTTGGTGGAGAAGGCTCTGCATCGGAGAGCAGTTTCTCTGGGAGGATGCAGCTTCGGTTCTTGGGCTGGAGCTTCTGATCGTCGGGATCGATGCATGGGGGATTGCCCCCTATGTGGCAGAGCTGCTGAATTTTTAGAAAGGATTTACGGTGGTCATGCTTGATTTAATCGGTGCCTATGAAACCTATCTGACTCATGTCAAACAGGCCTCCAGTAATACCGTATCCTCCTATCTGCGTGATATTCGGCAGTTTTCGGATTGGATGTGCGGCAGGGAGGAGGAAGGCAGGGAGGTCGGGCTTGTCTTGATCGATGCCTCACAGCCCCAGATCGCAGAGTATTTGGAATATCTGGAGGAGGCCGGCCGATCCAGCGCCACCGAATCCAGAGCGCTGGCCAGTCTGCGGAGCTTCTACGATTATCTGGTCAGCTCCGGCTTCCGAAAGGAAACGCCCATCGTGGATCTCCATGTACACAGAGGCGAGAAAAAGCTCCCTCAGATTTTGACGCCGCAGGAGGTCGAGCTGCTGCTGCGCCAGCCGGATCAGACGGATCCAAAGGGATTCCGGGATCATGCCATGCTGCAAATGATGTACGCCACAGGGATGCGTGTCAGTGAGCTGATCGCCGTGGATCGGCAGGATCTGGATCTGGAGGAAAAAACCGTCACGGTACAGGGCAGAAAGGCCAGAACGATCCCTCTGAGCGATGGAGCCGCCACGGTGCTGTCGGAATATATACAGCTTTTTCGCCCCAGTCTGCTGGGAGATCGGACAGAATCTGCCCTGTTTCTCAATGTCAATGGGGAACGCATCAGTCGGCAGGGGTTCTGGAAGCTTCTGAAATATTATCAGGATCAGGCACAGATTAAAAAGGAAATCACCCCCCACACCCTTCGGCACAGCTCCGCCGTCCATCTTCTGGAAAACGGCGCTGATCTGATCTATGTGCAGGAGCGGATGGGACACAGCGATATTTCCTCCACACAGATGTATGTGGAGCTGATCGAGCAGGCACAGAAATAGGAAATGTGCTTCTCTCTTCATAGAACGGTAAAAACCCGGAACCAAGCGGTTCCGGGTTTTGGTGTGGATGGGATAGATCGGGGAGTGGCTTAGATACCGGTCATGGCCGCCAGAACATCCACTTCCATCTGCTGGATGCTCTTCTTCATGGCCAGACCCTCGTCGATGTCCACATCGGTGAAGCTGCCGTCGTGGGTGCAGATGATCCGATTGCCATTTCCGGCAAGGAGATGCTCCACAGCCAGATAACCCATCTTGGTTGCGTTGACACGATCCCGGCCAGAGGGCGTACCGCCACGCTGAATGTGGCCCAGAACGGTCACACGGGGATCCAGATCGATGGCATCCTTGATCTTGGCGGCGATGTCCGAAGCAGAACCGGCGCCTTCTGCCACCACGATCATGTAGTGCGTGAAGCCGTTGAAGCGGGCCTGACGGATCTTCTCGATGACATCCCGCTCGAAGTCGATCGGCTCCTCCGGAACCAAGATGGCAGTGGCGCCCACAGCAAGTCCCACATACATGGCCAGATAGCCGGCATTCCGGCCCATGACCTCCACCACGGAGCAGCGCTCATGGGACTGCATGGTGTCCCGGAGTTTATCGATGCACTCGATGGCGGTGTTGGCGGCGGTATCGAAGCCGATGCAGTAGTTGGTGCAGCTGATGTCGTTATCGATGGTGCCGGGGATCCCGATCACGCTGATGCCGTGCTTGCTCAGGGCTTGAGCGCCCCGGAAGGTGCCGTCACCGCCGATGGCGATGATACCGTCCAGCCCCAGAAATTTGCAGGTGGAAACAGCCTTCTTCTGTCCCTCCTCGGTCATGAATTCCTTGCTTCGTGCGGTATAGAGGATGGTGCCGCCTTTGTTGATGGTATGTCCGACGCTTTTTTCATCCAGACGGACGATATCACCGGAGATCAGGCCGTTCCAGCCTCTGCGGATTCCGTAGCATTCGATCCCATGGTAGATTGCAGTTCGTACGACCGCCCGAACACAGGCATTCATACCGGGGGCATCGCCGCCGCTGGTCAGAACGCCAATACGCTTAATACTCATAATGAAAAGCCTCCTGTCATCTTACATAATAGCAACTCTATTTTACCGAATTTTTTCGCCAATGTAAATAGAGAAAGCAGAAAAGATTTAAAATCTTAAATCCGGGTCAGCGGATTGCAAAGGATCTGATTTCATGTTATGATGTGGAAAAAGAAAGGGGTGGATTCATCGGATGTTAAAAAAATGGCTCCCATTCTGTCTATTATTGGCCATTCTCAGTGGATGCAGTGGAAAAAGTCCAGATACCTCGGCCCCGGAGGCAGTCTGCTATATGGAGCAGAGAGGGGAGGGGGAGACAGCAGCTGAAAAATCCCCCCTGCCGCCGGAACAGCCCCCCTCCAACGATTCCCTTGTTTCTGCAACACAACGGCAGATTTCCACTGATTCTGCGGAAAAAATCCAGCAAAACAGCCTGCAATATGTGAAATTTCGTCGGACATCCAGAACCAGTACCAACGAAAATGGGGAAGATTTGCTTCAGGAGACAAACTGTATCGCCGATTATTATGCACAGGAAGCCCATATGCAGGACTTTGTGAACCAATCCTTTGAGCAGCTCCAGAAGAATTTCTCGGATAAAAGCACCAATTTGGAAAAATATGCACAGGAGGAGCTTCTGGAATCCGGGGTACAGTATTTTTATCCCTATTCCAACTACATGGAGCAGGAAATTTCCAGACATGACAGCAGGGTAGTGTCTCTGGTTGCAATCAATCATGTCTATTCCGGGGGGATCCATCCCAATTCCTTCCAGACCGCCGAGAATCTGGATCTGCAAACCATGCGCCAGCTGAAATTGGAGGATGTGATCTACGAGGAACGGATCGAGGAATTTCAGTCTCTGGTTCGGGATCTGCTTCAGGAACGCTTTCGGAAGCTGGATCTGGAGCTGTTTTTAGAGGACTGCGAAAGTACCATTTCCAAATCACTCAGCTATGGGAGCATGACGCCGTATTGGTATTTCAGTCCGCAGGGGCTTGTGATTTTCTATAATCAGTATGAGCTGGGGCCGTATACCGCCGGGATCATCCGCATTGAAATGTCTTATTCGGATCTGGAGGATATTCTGCGAGAGGAATATTTCCCGGCCTTTTCCGGGGAAAAGCACGGAAATACATCGGATTTCCTGTATAAAACAGAGGAACCGCCTCCAATCACAGTGGAATTGCTGCTGCAAACCGACGGAGACATTCTGTATCTGGAGGCCGGGAGCCTCGTCACCAATGTGCAGATCTCTGAGGTTTTCTGGCAGGATGAGATCCCGGTGATGCAGAATATGTGGCTCTCGGTGGGTGCGCTTGGCCCGGGACAGGGGCTGTCGGTGATTGGCGGGTTCGATGACTCAAGTCGGTCATTTGCTGTGCGATTCGTGGATCCGTCCGGCTGTCTCCGCACCGGGCGGCTGACGGAAAATGGGATTTCAGAGGCCGAGTGAATGGCGGTACCCACGCACAATGAGAATGCAAAACACCTCAGTTGAAAAATTGGGGTGTTTTTTGATAGAAACCCTTTGAAAAGCACGGGGGCAGTAGAAGGGCTGTGGGCCTCTTCCCTCGATTCGTCCTTCTCTCCAACGCAACAAAATAAAAATTTTGTTGCGTTCACAGTCTGGATGTGTTATGATAAGTCCAGAATGAGCGAATGCCGCTTCTGAGGCCCTTCTGGGAACGCTCGCATCCATCCATGGACTTTCGTTCCTTCTTCTTTCTGATTTTGTGGTATTTCCTGCTTTTGATTTCTTTTGATACGGAGGTTTCCCCATGCAAAAATTTTCTGACTGTCCGCCGATCCTGCGGGATTTTCTGGCGTACAATGAAACCATCAAGGCCCAATCACCAAAGACGATTTCCGAATACTATCTGGATCTGCGGATGTTCCTTCGGTTTATGAAGCTCATGCGGGATGAAATGAGCCCCACTACCCGGCTCGATGAAATTTCCATCCGGGATGTGGATCTGGAGTTCATCCGCTCCATCACCACCTCGGATGTCTTTGAATTTCTTTCCTATCTGGCAAATGACCGGGTGGTTCACCCGGATTCCAGACTACCGGAATATGGGATCGATGCCCCGGCACGAGCCAGAAAGCTCAGTTCCATCAAATCCTTTTATAAATATCTGACGGTTCGCACCAAGCAGCTTCAGAATAATCCCGTGGCCGATCTGGAGTATCCAAAGCTCAAAAAGAGCCTGCCCCGCTATCTCAGTCTGGAGCAATCCTCGGCTTTGCTGGAAAGCGTGACCGGAGCCAACCAGATCCGGGATTATGCGATTTTGATGCTGTTTCTCAACTGCGGAATCCGCCGCAGTGAGCTGGTGGAATTGAACCTCAACGATGTCTATGAGGATCGGATCCGGGTGCTGGGCAAGGGAAATAAGGAGCGGTTTGTGTACTTTGGCACCTCTTGCAGAAAGGCGCTGGACGATTATCTGGAAATTCGCAAGGATATGGTATTATCGGATAACCGGGCCTTGTTCGGTTCCCGGGATCATAACCGGATCAGCGCCTCAGCGGTCCATCGGCTGGTCAAAAAAGCCCTGCTCACCGCTGGACTGGATGCGGATCAGTTCTCGGCCCACAAGCTGCGCCATACGGCAGCAACCCTGATGGTGGCAAATGGCGTGGATGTGAAAACCGTTCAGGAGGTGCTGGGACATGAAAATCTGAACACCACCCAGATCTACACCCATATCGAAAGCTCCGAATTGAAGATCGCCGCCGAGGCCAACCCCATTTCCAAGCTTGACTTTCCAAAATAATTCCGGTATAATATGACCAGAAACCATAGATGCAACCGATAGTTGACATATTATTTTGTAATAAAGTTAGGAGAAAGCCATGTCCTTGGGAGAACGGATCTCGGAGCTGAGAAAAGGGAAAAACATATCTCAGGTGGAGCTTTCCAAACGACTGGGGGTCAGCCGACAGGCGGTTTCTAAGTGGGAAAATGACCAATCCTCCCCGGATACAGGAAAGCTGATCGACCTGGCGCAGGTGTTGGATACAGAGGTGGAATATCTGGTCACCGGGGTCAAGCCGGTCTATGAGCATCCGGTGGTTGTCCGGGTGGTGGAAAAGGTGGATCAGGTCTATGAGCGTGTGGTGGAAAAGCCGGTGATCCACAAGGTCACTCGGGTGAAATATCTGCGAAATCCCGTGGAATTTCTGCTGTTTGGACTGCTCTGTTTTGCACTGGGGCTGGTTTCCGGCTGGATGCTCTGGGGTGGGATTTAATTGAAAAAGATAAATTAGGGGGGCTGCCTTTGCAGTCCCCCTTCCCTTTTATACGGCAAATTCAATGGCTTCACGGATGTTCTTCACCCGGAATACCTCCAGCTGTTCAGGTATTTCCACCTTTTCAGAGCCCATTTTCGGAATGATGCATTGCTTGAAGCCGATACGGCTGACCTCCTGAAGCCGCTGGGCCAGATGGTTCACCGCCCGAACCTCTCCGGTCAGACCCACCTCGCCAATGGCCGCCAGTGTGGTCGGGATCGGCTTTTCCCGATAGACCGAGGCAACAGCCAAAATCAGCGGCAGGTCTGCCGCCGGTTCGTCCAGATGCAGTCCACCCACGATATTGATATAGGCATCGCAGGTGCTGAGATTCAGTCCGCCCCGTTTTTCCGCCACCGCCAGCATCAGGACTGCCCGGTTATAGTCGAAGCCGTCTGCGGCCCGCCGAGGTACATTAAAGCTGGTACGGGTCACAAGGGCCTGGATCTCCGCCAGAACGGGCCGAGTCCCTTCCATCACGCAGGCCACGCAGCTGCCGGGAGCATTTTCCGGTCGGCCCTGCAACAGCATTTTCGAGGGATTCGGCACTTCGATCAGGCCGGATTCCCCCATTTCAAACACGCCGATCTCATTGGTGGAACCGAAGCGGTTTTTTCCCGCTCGGAGCAGCCGGTAGGAGGAATGGCTGTCCCCCTCAAACAGCAAAACACAGTCCACCATATGCTCCAGCACCTTAGGGCCTGCAATGGCGCCGTCCTTGTTGATATGGCCCACCACGAATACCGTCAAGCCCTCCTGCTTACTCAGCTGCATCAGGCTCATGGTGCAGTCCTTTACCTGCGACACGGAGCCGGGAGAGGAATCATTGGCCTCGTTGTAAAGGGTCTGAATGGAGTCCACGATCAGAATATCAGGCTTGGTGTCCTCCACCGCCTGCAAAAGCTCTGACATCCGGGTTTCCGAAAGCACATACAGGCTGTCCGAGGCCACCCGGAGCCGCTCGGCCCGGAGCTTGAGCTGCCGCTCCGATTCCTCGCCGGAGACATAGAGAACATCCCGTTCCTGACAGATATTGGCGCAGATCTGAAGCAGCAGCGTGGATTTTCCGATACCGGGAGCGCCGCCCACCAGAACCAGACTTCCCTCCACAGCTCCGCCGCCCAGCACCCGATCCAGCTCCCCCATTCCTGTCTGGAACCGGATCTCATCGCCGGTATCCACCTGATGGAGCTTCTTCGGAGTCCGGCTCAGGCCGACCGGAGCAGATCTTGCCCGGCCGGGGGCCGTCGGCTTTTCCAGATGCTCGACCAATGTGTTCCATCTGCCGCAGGCCGGACATTTTCCCTGCCACTGGGGGCTTTCATTTCCGCAGGCCGTACAATAAAAAACGGTTTTCTGTTTTGCCATCTTCATTCTCCTTGTGGCGTTCTTTTTCTGCATTATACCAACATTTGTTCGCTTCGTCAAGATTTTATGCGGCTGTCCTCTGCTCCAGCTGCCGACAGAGGGCCTGTGCCAGCACGGCGCAGAGCTTTTGCTGATAGTCCCGGCTCCGCAGCAGCGCTTCCTCCTGTGGATTGGATAGGAAGCCGCATTCCACCAGAATCCCCGGGCTTTCGATGTGCGTCATCAGATATACCCCTTGGGAAGGCTTGCATTGCCGGCGATTCCCATGAGCCAGCTGTTCGTTCATGGCCGCCTGTACGGCTTCCCCCAGTTCCCGACTGCCTTCGGTGGGGGCGTAGAACACCTGCGGCCCCCAGTATTTGGGATCGGGGAACTGATTCTGATGGATACTGACCAAAATGGCCTGCTCATAGCGCCGCACCATGGCAAGGCGGTTTCGCAGATCCGAGCGCTTCTGCTCCCGGATGGTGTCTCCCTCCGTGGCCAGAGAATCCGGGCCGGTTCGGGTCATCACGGTCTTTCCGCCGAACAGATGGATGAGCTGCTCCAGCCGCTGGGCGATCTCTAGATTGACGGTGCTTTCCAAAACCCCGGTGCAGGAGGTCGCACCTCCATCCATTCCGCCGTGTCCTGCGTCGATAATCAGCACCGGCGTGTTGGAAAATTCCTGCCGGCTGTCCACCTCCGCCACCACACCCCGGATCCCTGCTGCCAGCAGCAGACAGAGGCTGATGACATAGCAGTAGACATAGGCATATTTTTTGAGATATTCCTTCGCTTCCATTGGTACCACACTCCCTGCCATACCCTATTCCCTTCCAGAGCATCCTAGAACCGGCAGACAGAAAGCTGCATAGTATGACGCAGAACGACTGGTTCTATCAGAATAAGGAGGAATTGCTGTGAAGCCGAATCAAAATTTGCAGGCGCAGGGATTCTACGGAACCCTGCCATCCTGCGCTCCCTTGGCGGTACCCTATGTACCGGCCCAGCAGGCACATCCGCCCCAGTATGAGGCCCGGGAGGCCCTTATCAAAGGCACCCTGTATCCGGGGCTGAACCTTCCCTATCTGGGCATGGAAAATACCGTCCTCAAGCCGGAGAATATTCAGACCCAGCTGCAAAGCGTGGCCTTTGCGGTTCAGGAGCTGAGTCTGTATCTGGACACCCATCGGGAGGATGGGGAGGCTCTGGAGGTCTACCGCTGTTATCAGAAGGTCTATCGGGAGCTGTGCCAGCAGTATGAGGAGCAGAACGGGCCGCTCAACCATCAGCAGCCGGGAACCGGGCCTTATCGCTGGCTGGACGATCCGTGGCCTTGGGAATACTGTGCCAATCGGGAGGAATAGCCATGTTTTATTATGAAAAAGCCCTGCAATATCCGGTCAAGGTGGACAAGCCAAACCCCAAGCTTGCCGCCTGGGTCATCAGCCAGTACGGCGGCCCCGATGGGGAGATCGGAGCATCCCTGCGGTATCTGTCCCAGCGATACTCCATGCCCTTCGACGAGCTGAAGGGGCTGCTGACGGACATCGGCACCGAGGAGCTGGGGCATATGGAGATGATCGGTGCGCTTGTCCATCAGCTCACCCGGAATCTTCGGGACAGTCAGATCGAGGATTCCCCCTTTGCCCCTTATTTTATCGACCATACCACCGGCGTCTATCCCACGGCGGCCTCGGGCTTTCCCTTCAGCGCCGCCGAGCTTGCGGTGACAGGAGATCCGCTGGCAGACCTCACCGAAGATATGGCAGCAGAGCAAAAGGCCCGGGTGACCTATGATAATATCCTGCGGCTGTCGGATGACCCGGATGTGAACGATGTGATTAAGTTCCTTCGGGAACGGGAAATCGTCCATTTTCAGCGGTTTGGAGAGGCCGTTTCCCTGCTGAAACAGCGGATGCACCAGAAAAATATCTACGCCATCAACCCGGCCATCGATCTGTAAACGGGAAAGAAACCATAAAATTTTCTTTTTCCCTTTCCAAAACCGTTTTTTTCTGCTAGAATGGAAGAGATCAGTTTTTTCTGACCGTTATTAAGGAAAGGACGGTTTTCAAAGTGATTTATCTGGCAGACCGTATGGAACAGGTTCATTCTGATATTCGAGGCGAGTTGTATCGAGAGGCCCTGCAAATGCAGGCCGAGGGCATTGAGGTTCTCAAGCTCAATACCGGCAATCCGGCCGCCTTTGGTTTTACCATGCCCCAGAGCGTTCGCAATGCTCTGAACGGACATGAGGACGAGGCTGTGGCCTATTGTGATTTCCGGGGGATGCCTCAGGCTCGGGAGGCCATTGCGGCCTATGAGCGCAGCAAGGGCATTGCAGACATCACCGCCGAGGATGTGTTCATCGGAAACGGCGTCAGCGAGGTGGCGACCTTTGCCCTGCTGCCGCTGCTGAATCCCGGCGACGAGGTTCTGATCCCGACTCCCAACTATTCCCTGTGGAGCAATACCATTCTGCTGACCGGCGCAACTCCGGTGTATTACCGCTGTGATGAGCAGTCCCATTGGAACCCGGATCTGGCGGACATCCGCAGCAAGGTCAGCGCCCGGACTCGGGCCATCGTCATCATCAATCCCAATAATCCCACCGGTGTGCTGTACAGCACCGAGGTGCTGGAACAGATTTTGCAGGTCGCCCGGGAGCATGATCTGCTGGTGTTCTCCGACGAAATCTATGACCGTCTGGTGATGGACGGCCTGCACCATGTTTCCACCGCCTCTCTGGCGCCGGATCTGACCGTGGTCACCATGAACGGTCTCTCCAAATCCCATTGCCTATGCGGCTTCCGGGTGGGCTGGCTGGTCATCAGCGGCCCCCGGGAGAAATCCAAGGAATACCGCCGGGGTATCGTCCAGCTGACCTCCATGCGCCTGTGTGCCAATGCCCTGTCCCAGCTGGTGATCCCCGCCGCTTTGGAGGATATGGAGACGCCGGCCTCCATGGTTCGTCCCGGTGGACGGCTGTATGAACAGCGCAGAGCCGCCGCAGAGGTCATGGATCAGATCGGCGGTCTGAGCTATGTGAAAAACGATGCCGCCTTCTATATGTTCCCCAGACTGGATACCAAGAAATTCGGCATCACCGATGACAAGGTCTTTGCCCGGGATCTGCTGGAGGCCACCCATGTACTGGTGGTTCCCGGCAGCGGCTTCAACTGGCCGGAGCCAGATCATATGCGTCTGGTGCTTCTGCCCCAGCCGGAGCAGCTCCACGATGCCATGGTGCGTGTGGGAGCATTTTTGGACGGCTACCATCAGAAATAACAGAAAACACAAAGCCCTCTGATTACTCAGAGGGCTTTTCTGCGGGGATGCTCCGAATTTCGGAGCATTTTTTATCCTTCGATGGAAGTAACCGTGTAGTCCTGAGCCTCCACGGCGGCCTTGAGGGCCTCATTGGACAGCTCGGCCTTGAGGGTCACTACGGCAGTCCCGGCGCTGTGGCTGACCTCAGCGGCCTCCACCTGCTCCAGAGCTTCCAGTGTCTTTTTGACCCGTGCCTCACAGTGGGGGCACATCATACCGGTAATATGCATGGTTTTCGTCATTTTCGTTTCCTCCTGTTTTTGGTTGGTCCCGTGGGGACTGTTTTTATGGTGGATGGGATGATCCCGTTTGGGATCATATAGGTTGAACAGATTCAGTCGCAGGGCATTGGATACCACGCAGAAGCTGGAAAGGCTCATGGCCGCAGCGCCGAACATGGGATTCATGGCCCAGCCGTTGATGCCAATAAAGACACCGGCGGCCAGCGGAATGCCAATGGCATTGTAGAAGAAGGCCCAGAACAGATTCTCGTGGATATTTCGCAGGGTGGCACGGCTCATGCGAATGGCGGCAGGGACATCCTGCAACCGGCTCTTCATCAAAACCACATCAGCGGCATCCACCGCCACATCTGCGCCCGCTCCGATGGCAATGCCAATATCCGCTCTGGTGAGCGCCGGGGCATCGTTGATCCCGTCTCCGACCATGGCGACCTTGCCCTGCTGCTGGAGCCTACGGATAACGGTTTCCTTGCCGTCGGGCAGGACTCCGGCGATGACCTCGTCCACACCGGCCTGTCGGCCAATGGCATGGGCAGTCCGGGGATTGTCACCGGTGAGCATCACCACTCGGATGCCCATATTTTGCAGCTGATGAATGGCCTCCGGGGAATCCTCCCGGATCACATCCGCCACGGCGATGATGCCCGCCAGCTGACCGTCCCGGGCGAAGAGGAGGGGTGTTTTGCCCTGCTCGGCCAGCGCCTCGGCCTTGGCTCGGATGTCATCGGGAACGGAAACCTGCTGAGCAAGATAGCTCAGACTGCCGCCCAGAAGGGTTTTGCCGTTCAACTGGGCCGTCAGGCCATTTCCGGGCAGGATCTGGAACTGATCCACCTGAGGGATGTCCAGCTCCCTCTGCCGGGCATGATCCATCACGGCCCGGGCCAGCGGATGCTCACTTCGGGCCTCCAAGGCGGCGGCCAACATGAGAAGCTCTGTTTCAGTTCCCTCCATGGGGAGCAAATCGGTGACCGCCGGCTGACCCTTGGTGATGGTGCCGGTCTTGTCAAGCACCACCGTCTCCACCTTTCCGGTTTCCTCCAGAGAAACGGCGGTTTTAAAGAGGATCCCGTTTTTGGCACCCTTTCCGTTGCCGACCATGATGGCCACCGGAGTGGCAAGGCCCAGCGCACAGGGACAGCTGATGACCAGAACCGAAATGCCTCTGGCCAGTGCAAAGCCGAATTCCTTGCCCAGTGCCAGCCAGACGGCCATGGTCACCAGAGAAATCGTAATCACCGTGGGAACAAAGATACCGGAGACCCGGTCTGCGATTTTTGCAATGGGAGCCTTGGTGGCGGCGGCATCCGACACCATCTGAATGATCTGGGAAAGGGTGGTATCCTGACCCACTCGGGTGGCCTCACAGCGCAGGAAGCCGGAGCGGTTGGTGGTGGCGGCGGAAACCGGATCGCCGGGCGCCTTGTCCACCGGGATGGATTCGCCGGTCAGGGCGCTTTCGTCCACAGCGGCCTCTCCCTCCAGAATCACACCGTCCACCGGCACATTTTCGCCGGGACGAACCACAAATACAGTCCCCTTCTGCACCTGTGCAATGGGAACCTCCACCTCGGCGCCGTTTCTTATGACGGTGGCGGTTTTGGGCGCCAGCTTCATCAGGCTCTTAAGTGCATCGGTGGTTTTGCCCTTGGATCGGGCCTCCAGCATCTTACCCAGCGTAATCAGGGCAAGGATCATGGCCGCACCCTCAAAATAGAACTCGTGGGTCAGCGCATGGGCCTGTGCCATTCGTCCGTTGGCCATATGGTCACTCATCACAAACAGCGCTGCCGTGCTGTACAGGAAGGAGGCGGCGCTGCCCAAAGCCACCAGCGTGTCCATATTGGGGGCCTTGTGAATCAAGCCCTTGAAGCCGCTGATGAAAAACTTCTGATTGATGACCATGACAATGGCTGCCAGCAGCAGCTGGGTCAGGCCAAAGGCCACGGGATCATAGCCGGGGTCGATCCACCGGGGCAGCGGTGCGCCCCACATATGGCCCATGGAGACATACATGAGGACGGCCAGAAAGCCCAGCGAGGCGATCAGACGGCGCTTGAGGATCGGGGTTTCCCTGTCCCTGAGGGCCTCCTCCTGCTCAGATACCGAGACAGATTCCGGCTGTCCCTTCAGAGAAGCGCCGTATCCGGCCTCCTCAATGGCATGAATGACGGCATCCGGCGATACCGAGCCTTCCACACCCATGGAATTGGTCAGCAAACTCACAGAGCAGCTTTCCACCCCCTCCAGAGCATTGACCGCTTTTTCCACCCGGGCAGAGCAAGCGGCACAGCTCATGCCCGTGACATTGTATTGTTCCATAAAATGCAAAAACTCCTTTCACGGATCATTTCATAAGCTTATACAGGGTATCCAGCAGATCGTCGATGACCTCGTCCTTTCCGGCCCGGATGTCATTGGCGACGCAGCCCCGAATATGACTGCCCAGCAGCTCCCGGTTAAAGGCATGGAGGGCGGCATCTGCCGCAGCGCTCTGAACCAGAATGTCGGTGCAGTAGGCGTCGTTTTCCAGCATCCCACGGATGCCACGGATCTGTCCCTCCAATCGGGACAGGCGGTTGATAAGTTTTTTTCGCTGGACCTCGTCCCGAACGGTCTTTTTCTCCGGGTGGCAGCAGCTGCTCATGGGATCAACTCCTTTTCAGATACCCCTAGGGGGTATATTTCCATTATAGCCTCCCCGGGGTTCCCTGTCAAGCATAAGTTTTCGGCACCGTTTTGGTGGTTTCTATTTTTTTCTGGTATTCCTTGACAAAAGGATGTATAATAGGAGGCGCATCCGGGAAGGCCCGGTGAAGCGTTGGAAAGCATATCAGACGGCATGACCGGGTGGATGGAATCTCCCTCCGGGCGCTGCCATGATGTTTTTATAGGAAAGGATGATTGTTTATGAAATTAGGAAGAAACGAGCCATGCTGGTGCGGCAGCGGAAAAAAATATAAGGCCTGTCACCTGAGCTTTGACAGCAAGCTGGATGCATTCCGGTTTCAGGGCGCTCAGGTTCCCTCTCACGGCCTCATCAAAACCCCGGAGCAGATCGAGGGAATCAAGGCCAGCGCCAAGATCAATATGGCCTGCCTCGACTATGTGGGCGAGCATATCAAGCCCGGTGTCTCCACTCAGGACATCGATGACTGGGTCTACCGCATCACCACGGAGATGGGGGGGATCCCGGCCCCGCTGAATTACGAGGGATTCCCCAAGAGCGTCTGCACCTCGGTCAATGACGAGGTCTGCCATGCCATTCCCTCTGAGGATGTGATCTTGCAGGACGGGGACATCATCAACATCGACTGCTCCACCATTCTTAACGGATATTTCTCCGATTCCTCCAGAATGTTCTGTGTGGGCGATGTTTCGGAGGAAAAGCGCCGTCTGGTGGAGGTGACCAAGCAGGCCATTCAGGTGGGGCTGGATCAGGTCAAGCCGTGGAAATTTCTGGGCGATATGGGTTCTGCCATCCATGCCTTTGCCAAGGAAAACGGATACAGCGTGGTTCGGGAGATCGGCGGTCACGGCATCGGTCTGGAATTTCACGAGGATCCGTGGGTCAGCTTCGTATCCGAGCCGGGAACCGAGATGCTGATGGTACCCGGAATGTGCTTTACCATTGAGCCGATGATAAACATGGGAACCGACGAGATCTTCGTGGACGAGGACAATGGCTGGACGGTCTACACCGCCGACGGAAAGCCCTCGGCTCAGTGGGAAGTGCAGCTGGTGGTCACCGAGGACGGCTATGAGCTGCTGTCTTGGTAAAATCTCCTTCCCCTGAAAACAAAAGCACCTCTGACTGGGTTGGTCAGAGGTGTTTTCATACGGTTGTTTCCTATTTTTCCATATTTTTTTGGGGGAGACGGGGCGGACAGTCCCTGCCTTCAAAGCTTCGGTCTGCTCAGGGGAGCTGAGTCTGGCGCTGACCGGGACAGCAGGCCGTCCGGCAGTGCTTGTAAATGGCGGTGGCGGAGATCAGCCAGCAGCCCAGCGCAATGGCGGCCTGACCCCGATGGATCAGAGGGATGCTGCCACAGATGGCAAAGAGGCCAAAGACCGCAATGCTGCGGATCCGATGGGACTCGATTTTCAGCACCGTGGAACATACAATGTAAATTCCAGCCAGCAAAAAGACGATATAGCTTGCAGGCAGCAGGCCCAGCAGAGCGCCGAAGGCGGTGGCAATGCACTTTCCCCCTCGGAAATGGTTCAGCGGCGCTATGGCGTGTCCCAGCACCGGGGCCGCCAGCACCGGCGCAAACCAGAGGCTGCCGGGATCCAGCGCCTGCATGGCCCAATGCACCGGGAAAAAGCCCTTGAGCAGATCCAGACTGAGGCACAGCATCCCCCAGACCGGGCCGCAGCTGCGGAACACATTGGTACAGCCGGGATTGTGGTCATCGCTTTGGGCGCAGATGTCCCGATGGAGGAACAGCTTTGGCAGCAGCTGGCTGAACATACAGCTCCCCAGCAGAAAGCCTCCTGCCAGAAAGCCTATCCACAGGAGCGGATTTGCTTCACGCATTGTGCTTCTACCTCCTTAAAAATCTGTTCGGCGGCGTCTGCCGGAATGACCGACCGCTGACAGGCCCTCATTTTATCCCGTTCCTGAGGGTGATCTGCCAGATACAGGGCGCAGGAAACCGCTTCGGCATCATCCTTTGCGGAAAGAGCCAGACCGTTGGCTGCATAATAACGGGCGTTATAGCTTTCACAGCCCGGAATGGCGTGGATATGCACCATGGGGATGTTGCAGACTGCCGCCTCCGTGGAGGACAGGCCACCGGGCTTGGAAAGCAGCACATCCGAGGCCGCCATATAGGTGGGAACCTCCCGGGTAAAGGCCACGGTGCGGCATCGGGGATCCTGAAGATCGTCCAGCCGTTCCTTTAGCTCCTGATTTTTTCCGGTCAGCACCAGCATCAGATCCCGAGGCTCCATGGCCTCCAGCAGCTTTTTCGACAGCTGCTCCATATTTTCGCAGCCCACACCGCCGGTCATCACCAGAAACACCCGGCTTTCCCCGTCGACGCCCAGCTGTCTCCGGGCCTGCGTCCGCTCGGGATGGTGGGTAAAGGCCCGATCCACCGGGATACCGGTGATCCGAATGGCAGATGGGTCGATCCCCTGCCGGATCAGGTGCGCTCCCGTCTCTGCCGTTGGCACAAAGAATCCGGTCAGTCTGGTTTCGTCCAAAAATGGGATACAGACGTAATCGGTCATCACACCGAAGCAGGGAATGGGAAAATCCTCCTTGGCCCGGATGGCGGTCATGGCCTCCATGCCGTAGAGATGGGTGCAGATGACCGCATCGAAGTCCTGCTCCAGAATGTAGTGTTTGAGGGCCTCGGAATAGTGGGCGTTGGCATGATAGACCGGGGAAGGCAGATGGGCTTTGGAATAGAGGTCACCCAGCTTATATACCGTTCCGAATACCCGGGGAGCCTTCTGGATGGTGCGGTTGTACAGGCCGGATACCAGCCGCTTGGCCCGTTCTCCCTGAAAGGAAACCGGGTCGAGGATCTCACAGGCCACGCCTTTTCTGCGGAAGGCGGCCTCAATGGCCCGGGCTGCACTGTTGTGCCCCTCTCCGGTGCTGCAAGTCAGAATCAAAACTCGTTTCATGTTGGTCGCTCTCCCGTCGGATGAATTTCCATTGGATGCTTTCAGTATATTCTGTCAATCTCAACTGACATTCAACCAAACTTCAACAATAATTGAAAAAACGGAGCGGTTCCCATACTCCCGGCACAAAAAAAGAAGCTCTGCGCTGCTGCACAGAGCTTCTCAAGGGGGGCTTGCTTACTTGCCGTAGGCCTCTTCCACGGTCCAGTGATCGGCGATCTTGGCCACCAGATCGATACCGGGCTTCAGGGTGCGGCCGCCGGGCTGCCAGCCGGAGGGCGTGACCTGCGTACCGTTGGATTCCCGAACCAGCTGATAGGCTTGGATCTGGCGCAGGGCCTCGGAGACATTGCGGCCCACGGGAGGCGTCAGGATCTCCATGGACTGGATGACGCCGTCGGGATCGATCAGGAACCGCCCACGGACATCCACGCCGGCCTCCCGGTCGTAAACGCCGTACAGCTCACCAATGGCGCCGGAGGAATCGGACACCATGGGGAAGGGGACATCCACGCCGGCGATCTTGGAAACCTCCTGATCGTTCCAGACCTTGTGGACAAACTGACTGTCAACAGAAACCGAGATGACCTGAACGCCCAGATCCTCGAACTTCTGATTCTGCGCAGCAACTGCTGCAACTTCGGTCCCTCACACAAAGGTGAAGTCGCCGGGATAGAAACAAAGCATCACCCATTTTCCGGCATAGTCTGCCAGATCGATCTGGGTGAATTCGCCCTGATAAAAGGCAGGGGACTTGAACTTGGGAGCGGGTTTTCCGACTAAAATCATACTTTTTTTCTCCTCCTTCTGCTGTGCGGTCGGCACAGACAAGCTTTCTTCTGCCATCGCATCCACGATGGGAACGGGTCTTGTGCAGGATGCACCCATACTGCCACCTCCAATAGAAATTGAACGGAGTCATCCGAAAAATCGGATGCACCAAAATCAGTATACCCCATTTTCGGTCAGAAAGCAACTAAGATTGATCCAATTTTTATCCGACCGGGTTTGTATGCTCTGAGGGACGGCAAAAGGCCCCGATAAAAAAGGTTCCCTCCAGGTGGACCAGACCTGGAGGGACAAAGAAAGAAAAAAGAAAGAAAGAACATATCATATAGATCTTTCTTCGTCTGTCATCATACACCATGATTCAACAAAAATCAAGATAATCGATCGATTTTTTCAATCATCCGATAAGATTCTCTGTTTTGACTAAAATACTCCCTTTATAATCGACTATTGTGTACATGGGTTGTCCCCTTGATGACGAAAATTTCTCTGTCAAAGCAGATCGGCCCTGTTAAAAATACGAAAAATATGATACAATATCCTATCAATACAAGAGAAAATCGAGGAACTGCTTATGAATTACATTGTATTTGATCTGGAATGGAATCAAGCCATCGACGGACAGTATGTCACCGAGCCGATGTTTCTTTCCGGAGAGATCATTGAGATCGGTGCCGTGAAGCTCAATGACGCCTTTCAGGCTGTGGATGAGCTGCGCCTGTATATCCGGCCCCAATACTATACCCAGATGAATCAGCAGGTCGCAGCTCTGACCAAGATCAACAACAGCTGCCTCAAGCGAAACGGGATTCCCTTCCCGGAGGCCATGGAACGGTTCTGGCAGTGGTGCGGGGAGGACTTCGGCTTTATGACATGGAGCGAGAGCGATCTGGATATGCTCATCGAGAATTTGCAGCTGCACCATATGGATCTGAGCCGTCTTCCGGTCTGCTATGACATCCAGCGGATCTTCGACCGGGAGATCATGCGGGAAAATCGGCAGTGCAATCTGGATCGGGCCATTGAAATTCTGGGTGAAAGCGGTGATCGGGCGCACGATGCGCTGCATGACGCCAAAAATACGGTTCTGGTCTGCAATCATCTGGATCTGGAGGAATATATCGACGAGTACGGCGCAAAGGTCTTTGCCGAGCAGCCCCGGACCCAGCGCTATGATTCCGTGGCCGAGGGCCTGACCGATCCGGCCAACCGGGTGTTTACCTGTCCCTATTGTGGAGAACCTGTGGAAATCGAGGGCTGGATCTCTCTGAAATTCAATCGGTTCATGGCCATGGGGGTCTGCGGCGAGGAGGACGAATTCATCCTCTATCTGACCCTGACCAAAACCCCACAGGGCTACCGTCCGGCCCGGGTGCTCTACGAAATGAGCGACGATCTCTGGGATCAGTATCAGGATCGTCTGGAGGAGCGGGGCTTTTTCAATTCCCAGCCCGCCCATACATAATCAGAAATCCCCTCCGTGCGGAGGGGATTTCTCTGTATCAGTTGAGTTTGGTGACCAAAATGGAGGCAACCCGGTGGTCTGGTGCGGCCTCTACGGTGATCTTCAGATCCCCATAGAGGAAGCTGTCCCCCTTCTGCGGGATCCGTTCCAGATGGTCAGCGATCCAGCCGCCGACGGAAAGGCTGTCCGATTGGAGCTTGAGGTGGAACTGCTGGCAGAAGCGATCCAGATCCCAGCTGCCCTCCACCCGGAAGGTATTGTCCGAAAGCTGGCGCAGCGGCTCCTCCACCAGATCGTGTTCGTCCCAGATCTCGCCCACCAGTTCCTCGAGAATATCCTCCATGGTCACGATCCCCAGCGTTCCGCCGTACTCATCCAGCACCACCGCCAGATGGGATTTGGTGCTTCGGAATGTCTGGAGCAGATGGTCGATGCTCTCTGTGGGATGGATGAACAGGGGCTGGGTCATGATTTCCTGCAAGGGCCGCCGGGTAACGCCGCCGCCGGTATAGAAATCATTGCGGTGCAGGATGCCGACGATCCGATCCAGCGTTTCCTCATATACCGGGAGCCTTGAAAAATGGGTTTCGTCGAACAGCTGGGCGATCTCTTCCCGGGGGGTATCCAGCGAGATGCCCTCCAGATCCACCCGGGGCGTCAGGATGTCCTGCGCCTCCATATGTCCGAAGCCCACGGCATTTTTCAGCAGCTTTCCCTCCTCCGCATCGATGGCACCCTCCTGCTCCACCTCGTCCAGCAAAAGCAGCAGCTCCTCCTGAGACATCCGTTCGTCTTGGGTGGTTTGGAGCATCCGGGCCACCAGCTTTTTCCACTGGCTGAACAGGAAATTGAGGGGGGTGAACAGCCATAGGATCCCGCTGATAATGGGGGCAGAAAACATGGCAAACTGCTCCGGGTGATCCTTTGCCAGACTTTTGGGCGTGATTTCCCCGAAGATCAGGACGATCACCGTGACAACGGCGGTGGATACGGCGGCACCCAGCTCCTCTCCCAGAAGCTCGATAAACAGCACGGTGCCGAGAGAGGCCACCGCAATGTTCACAATATTGTTTCCGATGAGGATGGTGGAGATCAGGCGGTCATAGTCCTCTGCCAGCTGGAGGGTACGCATGGCCCGCTTGCTCCCCTGCTCGCTGAGGACTCGGACTCGGTTTCGGTTCAGGGCGGAAAAGGCGGTTTCTGTGGCGGAAAAATATCCGGACATGACCACGCAGGCCGCCATTGCAAGGATCATAGGGATCATAGGCGGCTCCTTTGAGAGAAATGACGGTATGGATCACTTAGGGGACTGTCCATAGAGAACATTCACGCTCCTTGTATGTTTGATATGGTGGAAATTTTATACAAAAAAGAGGAAAATGTCAACTAACAGGCGGCTAAGAAGCGGCCTGACCCGATCCGCAGCAAGGCATCGGCCTGAGCCGGACGGCAGAGATTGAGCGGGCTTGCATCGTTTATGGCCCATAAGGGAGACGGATCCTTCCGCAGACTCCCCCAAGTCCCCTGTTTTCGGGATAAAAATATCGAATTGTAAAATACATGGAAATAGATTTCGACAAAATAATTTGATTGCAAAGGAGAGTTATTTTTGTTAAAATATTTATTGCAAACGATAAAGAAACCGGGTATGACCTGAAAACAAACAAAGGAGATATGGGAACATGAACAGACCAAAGATGCATATGTCCGTGGAGCTTCAAAAGCGGTGTCAGCTGGCGATCCATCATGGAGCTGTGGCCGCCGCAGCCGGTGCAGCCGTCCGTCAGGGCGCAGATTTTTTCCCTGTGAATGCGGCCCAACTCTCCATGGTTCGGGGGCTGGCGGAGGCATTCGGGGTGCAGCTTCCAAAGGTCTTGGCGCAGGCTGTCGTGGACGCCGCTCTGAGCCATTGCCCGGAATGGACGGTTTTCCTTCGCAGCGCCTCGCCGGAGACGGCCCATGCCCCCTCTGCCAGCAGCTTTGCAGCTTCTGCCGCTTGCAGTGCCACGGAGACCATTGGCTGGATGATTGCAGAGGAGTTTCTTCTTCTGGTCAAGGGGCGGGAGCTGAAGGTGCTTTCCGCTCTGCCGGAGGGGAGCCGGACTACCCTCCATGAAATGTTCTACCATCGGATCTCTCTGTCCTGACTGCCGATGCCGTAAAAGAGGGCGCTCCTCCCTTCCGTCGGATCCTGACCTTGTTTTTGGAGCTGTTTTGTTGTATGATAAAGAATATCAAGGCACAAGGGAGAAGCAGTATGACAGAGGAAACCATCAAAAAGGTGTTAAAATTTCGGGATGACCGGGATTGGAGGCAGTTTCACAATCCCAAGGATCTGGCCATTTCTCTGAGTCTGGAGGCCGCCGAGCTATTGGAGGTCTTTCAGTGGAGCGGCGCAGATTTGGAATGTCCGGGCAAGCGGGCCAAGATCGAGGAGGAGCTGGCGGATGTGGTCAGCTATTGCATCCTGATGGCCGATGCCTGTGGACTGGATCTGGATGAGATCGTCCGAAAAAAAGTCCGTCGGAATGAGGAAAAATATCCGGTGGAGCTGGCCCGAGGGCGCAGCGACAAATACACCGCCTATCAAGCGCTGAAAAACCGATAAAAAAATGCCTGCCGTGCGGCAGGCATTTTTTGTTCCCATCAGTCCAGAAAGGGATCCTCCTTCAGCTGGGCAATGCCCTCCCGGAAGGGGTTCCCGGCCTCCAGAAAGGCCTTGAGGGAGCGCTGCAAGGAGGTGTGCTGGGGTACCTGCTCCAAAGGCAGGCTGGGGTTCAGAAAGACCCACTGGCGGACATTCTGAGAATTTTCCACCGTTCCCATTGGGAGAAAGGACTGCTGAAACCGTCGAATTCTGGATTTCTCCGGCAGTAATTGCTCCAAATCCGGCGAAAGCAGCCAGGATTCCACCTGAATGGGGGCCTCCCCGAACCGGGGGAAAACCGAGGCGATCAGCGCTCTGGCCTGCTCATAGGAGCTTCTCAGCAGAGGCGGCTCCAGCTTGGCGTCCGAGGGGATGTGCAGGCCGATGACCGGGGATTTGGGGGCGTCGATCAGCTCATATTCCAGCTCTCCGATGCGGAACAGCTTGCAGGAGATCTGGCGAACCGTCCAAAATGCCCGGTCGAAGGCGTAAAAGCCGTAGCTGTCCATATGCTCCCGGATGAATCTTGGAAAGGCCTTCATGGTGTCCACATAGATTTCCCGGGAAATGCCCAGCTTTTTATAGACCTTCTGGGCCTCTACGGCACAGCGCAGCTGGGTGCAGAGCATTTTCATGCCTCGGGGATCGGGGGCCAGCGCCTGTTCCAGCTGTCTTAGCCCCAAATCCCAGTCCTGCGGGCGGCACAAGGCTCCGGCATCTGGCGAAAAATCCGGGTCGGCATGGATGGTCAGGATCTGGTCGATGACCTCCTGCGGCAATTCAATGGCATGACATAGGGTTTCCATGGTATCCTCCTTGTCCTCTGCTATCGGATGGTCACGGATTCGATCACCGGCTGATTTTCCGGCAGAACCGTCCCGTTGTCATCCTCTACGGGGGTATTGGCGCAGATGGCATCCACGACCTCCATGCCGTCGGTCACATGACCGAAGCCGGCATAGGCCCCGTCCAGAAAGGTGCTGTCCTCGTGGACGATGAAGAATTGGGAGCTGGCGCTGTTTTTGCTCTGCGCTCTTGCCATGGAAATGGTGCCACGGGTGTGGGAAATGGGATTTTCAATGCCATTCTGCCGGAATTCTCCTTGGATCTTCTCGTCGGAGCCACCCCGGCCTGTGCCTTCTGGATCGCCGCCCTGCATCATAAAGCCATCGATGATCCGGTGGAAGGTCAGTCCGTCATAGAAGCCCTCCCGGGCCAGCTTGACGAAGTTATCCACCGTGATGGGGGCGGCAGACCGATCCAGCTCCACCTCGATGGTGCCGTGATCCCGGATGGTGATGACCGCCGTGATCGGCTCCTCCTGCACAGCCGGAGCCGTGGTGGGAGCTGTGGTGGTGGAAGGCTCTGTGACCTTCGGTTCCTGACCGCAGGCTCCGAGGGACAGCAGCATAAGGGCGCTGAGTAACAGACAGAATGTTTTTTTCATATGGACTTTCCTCCTGATGATACAAATTGCTTTGAGTGTACCCTAAAAACCCCTGCCCGTCAACCGAAAATCCGGCTTGGGCAGAAAAATCCCCCGTGGAACCAAAACTCCACGGGGGATGCGATTACAGTGCGACGAAGAACTTCACAAGGAACATGGCGGAAATCAGATAAGTCAGGATGGAGACTTCCTTGAACTTACCGCCAAAGACCTTGATGGCAGTATAGGTAATCAGGCCGATGCCGATGGCGTGACCGATGGAGCCGGAGACGGGCATGGCAATGAGCATCAGAGCCACGGGAACCATCTGATCCATCTCATCGAAATGCACATTCTTGAGGCCCTGAAGCATCAGCACACCCACATAGATGAGGGCAGCAGAGGTTGCGGCAGGGGGAATGATGGCAGCGATGGGAGCGATGAACATACAGGCGAGGAACAGGACGCCGGCAGTCAGAGCCGTCAGACCGGTGCGTCCGCCAGCCTCAACACCGGCAGCAGATTCCACAAAGGTGGTGACCGTGGAGGTACCGGTGCAGGAACCGACCAGCGTACCCACAGCGTCGGAGAGCAGTGCCTCCTTCATGTTGGGCATTTTGCCTTCCTTGTCCACCATCCCGGCTCTGGAGGCAGTGCCAACCAGAGTGCCGATGGTATCAAACATATCGATGATACAGAAGGTCACCACCAGCGTAATCACCGTGAACCAGCCCATTTGCAGGAAACCGGCGAAGTTGAACTTGAACAGCGTGGTGGAAACCAGATCCTTCACAGGAGGCAGGAAGGAAGCCGTTGCCAAAGAGGCAAAGGGATTGACATGGAGGAAGAACCACTGGCCTGCCCAGTGGATGACGGATGCAAACAGCATACCAAAGAGGACAGAACCCTTGACGCCCTTCTTGGACAGAGCCACGATCACAAACAGCCCCACGAACATGGTCACGACGGCCAGAACCATAGGCCCATAGGCGCTGCCCATGTTGTCCTTGGCCAGAGAAGGGGTCAGAGCGCCGAAAAAGTCCCGCATAACGAAGAAGGGGCCGCCGTTTTCGGAGAACTGACCGGCATTGGAGCCGAGGCCGATGTTCATCAGCATCAGGCCGATGGCAGGGGAAATGCCCATCCGGATGCCGAAGGGGATGGATTCCACGATCTTTTCCCGGATGTTGAAGAAGGACATCACGATGAACAGGATACCTTCGATCAGGATAATGACCAGAGCGGCCTGAAAGGAGGCCACATAGGTCATGCCGGTCAGGGCTGCCAGATTGCCGACCACCACAGCAAAGAAGCTGTTGAGGCCCATACCGGGCGCCATGACAAAGGGCTTGTTTGCCAGAAAGGCCATGCAGAAGGTGCCGATGGCAGAGGCCACACAGGTCGCCATAAACACGCCGTTCCACAGGGCGGAGCCGACATCAAAGCCGGTGAGCAGGTTGGGATTCAGTGCGATGATGTAGGCCATGGTCATGAAGGTGGTCAGACCGGCTACGATCTCTGTCCGCACGGTAGTCCCGTTTTCTTTCAGTTTGAACAGTTTTTCCATTTGAATCTATATCTCCTCTCATCAAAGACAGGTCAGAGCCTGTCGATTTTACAGCAAAGCGCCATCCGTGGCAGGTTCCATCAGACGCAGGGTTTTGGCCTCGCAGTTCAGCTCATAGCGCAGACCCAGAGGGAAAAGCCCGATGGGATAGGCATGGCCCGCATTGACATTCCAGAGAATGGGAAGCTGCGGAAGGTGCGCCTCCCCTGCCACGACCTGCCGATAGACCGCCTTATATTCTGCCTCCCGTTCCCGGAAGGCGGGTCTGCCAACCAGAATTCCGGAAAGCACCTGCAAAATGCCCTGCGCCTGTAAATTCCGAAGCAGACTGGTCAGCAAATCAACGGACATATCGGATTCGCTGGTTTCGAGCAGCAGAAGCTTTCCCTTCCAGTCCTCCAATTCGGGCCAGAGGGGGGTTCCCAGCAGCTCCGGGAACACATCGATACAGCCGCCCAACAGTTCCCCCCGGACAGTCCCCCGGCCCTGTAACAGCTCATAGCCGGGATCGGGGAATCTGGGGGTTCGCTCCTGCATATGCTCCTCGCCCCACCAGATTTTATCGCAGTCGTAGCTGCAATAGTCACTGGAAGGGATGTCCAGCGTGGGGACGGGATGGAACAGCGTCTGATCCAGCATGGACTTGGTATAGGGGTTGATTTCCACATATTCGGCCCAGTTGTTCATCACGGACATCCCATAATAGGACACGATACCGGCCTTGTGGAGCATGAAATGGTTGGTGGTGGTATCGGAAAAACCCGTGAAGATCTTGGGATTATCCCGAAGAACCTGAAAATCGATATACGGAAGCAGGCGAATGGTATCGTCACCGCCGATGGCGTTGAACACTGCCTTGATGCTGGGGTCCCGGAAGGCCTCCATGAGATCCGCTGCCCGGGCCTCGGGATGCTCGTAGAGATAGTCGATACCCTTGAGGGCATTGGGCATGGAGACGACCTCCAGCCCGTAAAGCTCCTCCATCCGCTGCTTGGCCAGCTGGTATTTGTGGATAAAGGGTTCTTCTCCCAACATTCCTCTGGAGAGAGAAACAATGGCAACCTTATCTCCCGGACGGAGTGCTGCTGGCTTTTTCATATGGCATCCGGCCTCCTTTGCTTATTGCTCGGCGATTTCCCGGGCCACATAGACGCCGCTGGCGGAGGCATGGGACAGGGAGTGGGTAATGCCGCTGCCGTCACCGATGATATACAGGCCGGGGTACTTGGTTTCCAGCTTTTCGTTGACTTCCACTTCCATGTTATAGAACTTGACCTCCACGCCGTAGAGCAGGGTATCGTCATTGGCAGTACCGGGGGCCACCTTATCCAGCGCATAGATCATCTCGATGATGCCGTCCAGGATCCGCTTGGGCAGGACAAGACTCAGATCACCTGCGGTTGCGTTGAGGGTGGGGGTCACGAAGGACTCCTCGATGCGCTTCTGGGTGGAGCGCTGACCCCGGATCAGATCGCCAAAGCGCTGGACAATGACGCCGCCGCCCAGCATATTGCTCAGACGGGCGATGGATTCACCGTAGCCGTTGGAATCCTTGAACGGCTCGGAGAAATGCTTTGCAACCAGCAGGGCGAAGTTGGTATTCTGGGTCTGCAAAGCCGGATCCTCGTAGCTGTGGCCGTTGACGGTGATGATGCCGTTGGTGTTCTCGTTGACCACGGCCCCCTTGGGGTTCATGCAGAAGGTACGGACTTTATCGCCGTACTTCTGGGTGCGGTAGACGATCTTACTCTCGTACAGTTCGTCGGTCAGGTGGGAGAAAATCTCGGCAGGCAGCTCCACACGGACACCGATGTCCACACGGTTGGAGCTGGTGGGGATCTTCAGATCGGAACAGACCCGCTCCATCCACTTACTGCCGCTTCTGCCCACGGAGATGATGCACTTCTCCCCTTCATAGGCACCGGCCTTGGTGGCGATGTGGTACTTGCCGTCCACCACGGAGACCTGCTCCACGGGGGTATCGAAGAAAAAGTCCACCTTATCCTTCAGGTACTCGTAGAGATTCTGAAGCACCACATAGTTGATGTCGGTACCCAGATGGCGGACGGAGGCATCCAGCAGATGGAGGTCATTCTGCATACAGATCTTCTTGAATTTGGTTCCGGTGGTGGAATAGAGCTTGGTTCCCTCGCCGCCGAACTCCATATTGATATGATCCACATACTGCATCAGCTGAAGGGCATTTTTCTTGCCGATGTACTCATACAGCGTGCCGCCGAAATCGTTGGTGATATTGTACTTGCCGTCGGAGAAGGCGCCTGCGCCGCCGAAGCCGCTCATGATGGAGCAGGTCTTGCAGTCGATGCAGGACTTGATTTTTTCGCCATCAATGGGGCATCTGCGCTTTTCCAGAGAATGGCCGGCCTCAAAGACTGCAATTTTCGCATCGGGCTTGCGCTTGATTAGCTCGTAGGCGGAGTAGATACCGCCGGGGCCTGCACCGATAATTAAAACATCATACATATAAATAGCTCCTTCTGTGTCGTTCATGGCAGAAAAAAAGCTGCATCATCAGAGCTTGACATCCGACTCAACAGCAGGTTTACGGTGGTTTTTTATGTGTTCCGGGATAAATGTTATCCCGGAGGCCTACCGGAAATAAGCCCGCAAAACATCCCCATTATACCACAGAATTCGATTTATTCAAGATGATATTATCCAAAACTGCCGTAAAAACAGATAGAATTTTCCGTCTGTTTTTGATGTAATTTATACAAAAGCGGCTGCCGCCTCCCGAAGCAGCAGCCGCCTGTGCGAAATTTCAAATCCAATCAAATGGTCATCAGGGCATAGCGCAGCACAAACACCAGCGCTGCGATCCATGTCAGGCCCTTGACCTGCTTGGCTCGGCCGGTAAAGGCACTGATGATGCAGTAGGTCATGAGGCCCAGCGCAATGCCATTGGCGATGGAGTAAGTAAAGGGCATGAACACGATGGTGCAGAAGCTGGGAACCGCCTCCCGCAGATCGGAAAAATCCACATCCTGAATACTTCCCAGCATGAGGACGCCCACAAAAATCAACGCCGGAGCCGTGGCAGCGGAAGGGATCATTCCGACGAGGGGGGCAAAGACGACGGAGCCGAGGAACAGCAGGGCTGTCACCATGCTGGTCATGCCGGTGCGGCCGCCTGCGGCGATCCCGGCGCTGGATTCGCTGACGGTAGCCACGGTGGAGGTACCCAGTAAGGCCCCGGCGGCGGTGGAAATGGCATCGGCCATCAGGGCCTCCTTCATATGGATCATATCGCCGTTTTCGTCCATCAGACCGGACTGACGGCCTGCTCCCAACAGGGTTCCGATGGAATCAAACAGGTTGACCAGAGAAAAGCTGATGACCAGCATGACAATGGTAAACAAGGCATGAATCCAGTTCTGTCCCGCGAACAGTCCGGCAAAATCCAGATGGAAGAAGGAAACCTCCATAAAATCCCGGAGCTTGTCGGTGATGGTGAAGCTGAAATTCTGGAGATTGGTGATACCAAAGGGAATTCCAATCAGGGTGCAGGCGATGATGCTGAGGAAGATGGAGCCTCGGACATTTTTCACCGAGAGGATCACCGTCAGCAGCAGACCGAACAGGGCAACCAGCGCACCGGCAATGGCATGGAGACTGGCCGGGTCATTTCGCCAAGTGGAAAAATCCAGCAGACTCACCAGTGTGGCGGCATTGCCCACCACGAGGCCGCTGTTTTTCAGGCCGATGATGGTGATGAACAGGCCGATACCCGGGGTAATGGCCTTCTTGACACATTCGGGGATGGAGCGGATGATCGCCTCCCGCAGACCGATCTTGGTAATCAGGATGAACAGCAGACCGGAAAGAAAGACGATGACCAATGCCTGATTGTAGGTATAGCCCATGCCCAGCACCACGGTATAGGCAAAAAAAGCATTGAGACCCATGCCCGGGGCCTGCACCAAGGGCGAATTTGCCATCAGGGACACCAGCATGGTTCCCAGAAAGGCCGCAAGACAGGTTCCGATGAACACGCCGTTATAGATCTTCCCGGCCATGGACGGGTCGGTTCCCGCATAGGGAGCGGACATGATCTGGGGATTCAGCACCAGAATATAGGCCGCCGTGATAAAGGTCGTCAGTCCTGCAATCATCTCTGTTCTGAGGGTGGAACCGGACTGCTGGATCTGAAAATGCCGGTTCAGCATTTGACTTAGGTTTCTTCCTCTCAAATTGAATTCCTCCACATTGTCAGTTTTCAGGGGTTCAGGCCCTGCCCTTTGGATACGATACCGTTTCCCAAAGCTAATGCTGGTTATTATATCGTGCATTTTGTCGAATGTCAATTCCGATTCATGTATATCCGTTACAATTTTATGGCTGATCGGCGGGATAACAGAAGGATTTTCGGATTTCTCCAGAGGAAATACTGCACAAGCGTACAATCGAGAAATGGCCCCCTCCCCTTCTGCAAATTTTCCTAATGGGTTGAATATCTGTCTATTCTGTATTACAATGAATAAAATCCCGATTTTTGGAGGTATTCCCATGAAAGAAATCCTGAAAGCCCGGAGACAAAAGCTGATCGAGCCGCTGACCGGCCCCTGTTCGGTCTGCATTTTTTCCGGAAATGCGCCCATGCGCTCCGCAGACGAGGCCTATCCCTTCTCCGTGGATCGAAATTTTTACTATCTCACCGGCATTGACCGGGAAAATATGATTCTGGTTCTGACCAAGAGCTGGGACGGAAAAATCAGTGAGCGCATTTACATCGAACCCTATGACGAGCTGCTGGCCAAATGGGTCGGCGGTCGGATGAAGGCCGCCGAGGTCACGGAAATCAGCGGCATTGCCATGGTTTCCGACTGCAACGAATTTGCCGACCAGATGACCGATCTTCTGGAGCGCAGCCGGGGACTGGGTGCCTATCATATGTATCTGGATCTGTGGCACTATGTCCGTCAGCAGGCCGAAACGCAGGCCCATCGCTTCGCCGCATGGCTGAAGCCCCGCTATCCCTCCATGGTCATCTCCGATCTTTACGGGGAACTCTCCGCCATGCGGGCCGTCAAGGACGAGCAGGAGCTGGAGCTGATGCGAAAGGCTCAGGTGACCACCCGCAAGGCCATCATTGCCATGCTGCGCCACGCCCGTCCCGGCATGAATGAAACCGAGATCGAAGGCGCCTTCGACTTCACCCTGATGGTTCAGGGCTGCCGGGAACACGCCTTCCCCACCATCGCCGCAGGCGGCCCCCGGGCCACCACCCTCCATTACAGCAGCAACAACCATGTGGTTCAGGACGGCGAGCTGGTGCTGGTGGATCTGGGCAGCGCCGAACAGCACTACTGCGCCGATATTTCCCGAACCTTCCCGGTCAACGGAAAATTCACCGACCGGCAGAAGGAAATTTATAACACGGTGCTGGAGGCCCAGCGCATTGTCATCGAGACGGCCAAGCCCGGTATGACCATGACGGAGCTGAATCAGCTGGTCATCGACTACTACGAGTCCCGGCTGGATGATCTGGGTCTGCGAAAGAATGGCAAGCAGGTACGGGACTACTACTACCACAGTGTCACCCACAGTCTGGGTCTGGATACCCACGATGTCTGCACCCTCCGGGAGCGGACGCTGCGGCCCGGTATGGTCATCACCGTGGAGCCGGGGCTTTATATCGAGGAGGAGGGCATCGGTGTCCGCATTGAGGATGATATCCTCATTACCGAGGACGGCGCCGTGAATCTGTCGGAGGACATCCCCAAAACCGTGGAGCAGATCGAAGCCGTTATGGCAGGCTGAATGTAAACGCTTCTGAGTTCAGAAATCGATCCGAGGGTCTTTCCCTATCCCAAATAAAAAGCACAGCGTCGGTTCTGCAACCAAAACGCTGTGCTTTTTCTTATGCCTCGGGCTTTTCAATGACCACGGCACACATTTTTACGAACATTTCCTTTAATCCGGGGGTTTTGGCTGGCAGGGCCAGATAGCTCCTCAGGGGGATCTCCCGATACCAAGCCGGTGTAAGCTCCAGCTCCTTGAGGATCCGATGGAACCGGGCGATGGTCATGTGATTGATATAGCTGAAGGTTTCCACCCCCTGCTCATTGACGCTGAAGCGCAGATCCAGCCGATCCTGTTCATCGGGCAGGCCCTTGACCAGATCCTTGTAGGCTTGGATCAGTGTTTTCTCGGAAAACAGCATATGCACCCAAGGAATTCCAATGACGTCGCTCATATGAGCGCCGGTGGGATGATAATAGGGCGGGAAATTCACGAACACCCGTCCGCCGGGGCGAAGCACCCGGATCGCCTCCCTGAGTGCGGCCACCGGGTCGTAGATATGCTCCATGAAGTCGTTCATCACCACCACATCGAAGCTGTCCGAGGGCAAATCCAGATTCAGAGCATCTCCCAGCAGGAAAGTGAAGCGATCCGAAAAGCCCAGCTCCCGGGCGAAGGCCTCGGCCTCCTCCTTGTACCGGGGAACCACATCCACGCCCACCACCTGAGCGGCTCCGACGGAAATGTAGTAAAGGCTCTTGCCGGAGGCGCCGCAGCCCATATCCAGCACTTTTTTCCCTTTGAACATCTCCTCCGCCGTAAAATCCGGCTGGAAGCAGGCAATGGTCTTACTGCCCCACTGATACTGCCACTGGGCATAGGTCTGACTGCCGGCATTTTGTAGATTAAAGGGGTGCGGCACCTTGGGAAACAGGTGATTGAGGCCCTTTAGAATAGAAACGGAAACACTCATGAAACATCATCCTCCTGAGGGTTGGGGTTTGTAATATGAAGCATCCGGGCAATTTTCTCGCCCTTGGAAAACAGACAGCAGTCGTACCATGTCAGCACCTTCATGCCGTAGACCATGGCGGCATAGAGGATCCCGGCGGTCAACACCGCCAGCAGCACCTGATGGGTCAGGGCATAGCTCCCTCCAGCTCCCAGCGCCATGACCAAAGCGGCCCCGGCGGTTTTGTAGAGCTGGGCCAAAAATCCCGGTGGCTGGGGCAGACGCTTGATGGCAGCAATGTTGATGGCCACGGCAATCAGACCATAAACTGCCGTTCCCAAGGCGGCACCATAGATCTGAAGCTCCGGTCTGCCTACCAGTATATAGGTAGAAATCAGGCAGACCAGACCACCGATCACAGTGGTATAGACGGAAATATAGACCTTCCCGTGGGCTTGAAGCACCGCATTGGTCACCAGCACGAAGCAGTACAGGATAGAACTGAGGCCCAGCACCCGAAGCACCGGCCCGGCAATGGCCAGTGCGGCGGCATCATAGCCGTAGAGCAGGCCCTGAATGGGCGCAGACAGCACACAAAGCCCCACGCCGCAGGGAATGGCGATCAGGCCCACCACACGGATGGCGGATTCGGTCTTTTTCTGACATTCCGTTCTCTGCCCCAGAGAAATGGCTTCGGTAATGGCGGGAACGATGCTGACCGCCAGAGGCTGGGCCAGCGCAGAGGGCAGCAGATACAGGGTCTGGGCATTGGTGTAAATGCCCAAAAGGCTGCTGGCCTGCTCCAGTGGCAGCAGGAGCGAGTCCTGCAAGCGTCCCAAAATCACCTTGCTGCACAGCACATTGATGATCTGAAAGCCGGTGGCACCCAGCGTAATGGGAATGGCAAGCCGAAGGATTTCCCGGGCGGCGGCCCAGCTGGGCGCTGTCTCTCCTTTGGGGATGGATCTGGACTCCCGGACTGCCGGAAAGCGGCGGTATCGCAGATAGAAATAGAGACTTCCCAGCATAGCGCCCACTGTCACACCCAGAATGGAGGCTCCGGCGGCCATGGGATAGCTCCATCCGGCCCTCAGGGCCAGAAAAGCCCCCAAAAGCCCCAGAAACAGCTTGCTGAAGGCCTCCAGAACCTGCGCCACAGCGGTGGGAGTCATGTATTGCTGCCCCTGAAAATAGCCTCGGAAGGCGCTGCTGACGCAGACGAACAGCACCGCAGGGGCCAGTGCGGCAATGGCATAGACGGCGTCCGGATCCCGCATCCAGTCCGCAATCTGGGGGGCAAAGGCCAGCATGGCACCGCCGGTCACCAGCCCGATCCCCAGAAACAGCAGCAGGCTGGTTCGATGGAGCATCTGAGTGCGCCGCCGATCCTGCAAGGTATGGGCCTGAGAGATCAGGCGGCTGACAGCAATGGGCAGCCCGGTGGAGGAAATATTGAGCAGAACAATGTAAATATTGTATGCCACCGCAAAGTGACCGGCACCTTGGGTGGTAATCAGCCTTGTGAGGGGGATCTTGAACAGAGCGCCGATGATTTTAGACAAAATGGCGCCCATGGTCAGAATGGCAGTTCCCTGTAAAAAGCTCTGTTTGGAGATCGTCTTATTTTTCGCAGCAAACACATCCCTTCTGGCTGGAATTATAGCAGTCCCCGGTGAGCGTGTCAATAAAATCCCCTGTTCTGGAGCCTGATTGGTACAAATCCTGCCGAAATTCCGAGGGTTTCCAATTTTGCGCCAAAATTAGGCAAAAAGAAAGAGCTGAAATAACACATTTCAGCTCTTGGTCCGAGTGACTGGATTCGAACCAGCGGCCTCTTGAACCCCATTCAAGCGCGATACCAAACTTCGCCACACCCGGATATTCTCTTATCAGCTGTCCCCTGACAGCTTGGACATCATACCACATATCCCGGCAAAAAGCAAGCCTTTTTTAAAAATTTCTGCAAATTCTTTTTTGCACCCTGCTCTGCCGCCAAACCGGGCTGCGGTGGAAGGGGGATTGCTGCGTCCTCAATGCGGTGCAGTCCGAGAAGGACTGCACCAAACGGAACGCTTATTTCGAGAAATCCCCCAGATACATCGCATCTCCAAAGGAGAAGAAGCGGTATTTCTCCCGAACGGCCTCTGCATAGGCATCCAGAATATGCGCTCTGCCGGCGAAGGCGGAAACCAGCATGACCAAGGTGCTTTCCGGCAGGTGGAAATTGGTAATCAGGGCATCCATGGCCTTGAACTGATAGCCCGGGAAGATGAAAATATCCGTCCAGCGGGATTTGGGGGAAAAGCTTCCGTCCTCATTGACCAGAGATTCCAGCGTCCGGCAGGAGGTGGTTCCAACACAGACGATACGCCCCCCCTCCTTCCTTGTGCGGTTGAGCAGCTCGGCGGTTTCCTCGCTTATCATACACAGCTCGGAATGCATATGATGCTCGCTGAGGGTCTCGGCCTTCACCGGGCGGAAGGTTCCCAGTCCCACATGGAGGGTCACAAAGGCCAGATGGATCCCCTTTTCCTGAATCTGCTGGAGCAGCTCCTCGGTAAAATGCAGTCCGGCGGTGGGAGCAGCCGCAGAGCCGACCTCCTTGGAATATACGGTCTGATAACGCTCCTGATCCTGCAATTCCTCCTTGATATAGGGAGGCAGCGGCATTTTGCCCAGAGATTCCAGAACCTCCAGAAAGATCCCCTGATAGTCGAATTTGACGATCCGGTTGCCGTCCTCCTGCACCTGTGTGACGGTTGCGGTGAGTTGACCGTCCCCAAAGATGACCTGCTGGCCCACCTGCATTTTCCGCCCGGGCTTGGCCAGACATTCCCACTGATCGCCGCCCAGATCCCGCAGCAGCAGCACTTCAATGGCTCCGCCAGTGACGGGCCGATGGCCCAGCAGTCTGGCCGGAAGCACCCGGGAATCGTTCATCACCAGCGTATCGCCGGGGTTCAGATAATCAAGAATATCATAAAAATGCCGATGCTCCATGGCTCCGGTCCGGCGATCCATGGCCAGAAGTCTGGAGCTGTCCCGCTTTTGCAGGGGGGTCTGGGCAATCAGCTCCTCGGGCAGATCGTACCAGAAATCATGGGTTTTCAGTGTAGACTGTATCTGTTCGCTCAATGTAACTTCTCCTTTATCGATGGAACTCCCCCATCGGGGGAGGGATTTGTTCGTTTCTGCAATTTTTTATTCTAGCACGATTCCAGAAAAAAATCCAGTATTTTTCGTAAAAAAACGGGGTGCATTTTCATGCACCCCATGGACGATCATCGGGAAAATACACAGACTCCGGCCTTATAGGTCTGCTCCACATGGAGGCTTCGCAGCTGCTGAGGCGGGATCTCCAGAGGATTCCCGTCGAGAACCACAAAATCTCCACGCATCCCCGGCGCAATGGCCCCGATGAGATCCTCCCGTCCGTACTGGTAGGCGGCATGGACCGTGACGGCCTTCAGGGCATCCAGCGTGGAGATCCGCTCCTCCTCCCCCAGCACCACGCCCTCCCGGGTCACCCGGTTGGTGGCACACCAGAGGGTTTCCAGCATATCCGGTTCAATGACCGGAGCATCCTGATGGAAGGTGAAGGGAACGCCCTCCCGCAGAGCGCTGGCGGCCGGGCTGATATGGCTGGCCCGCTCTTTGCCAAAATTCCGCAGATGGACATCGCCCCAGTGGTAGACATGGGCCACGAAGAAGGATACCATGGCCCCCAGCTGTCTGACCCGGGGGAGCTGATCCAGCCCCAACAGCTGTCCGTGGATGATGACGGGCCGCAGCTGCTTGAGGATGGGATACTTCCGCTGGGCCTGCTCCAGACAGCGCAGGAACTGCTCGGAGGCGGCGTCGCCGTTGCAGTGGGCGATCAGCTGCACCTTTCTCTTGGCAGCCAGCTCGAAGGTCTGCTCCACAGCCTCATCGGTCATGGTGCCATAGCCGACATAATCCGTACTGCCCTCATAGGGGCTTCGCATCCATGCTGTCCGCCCCTGAGGCGAACCGTCCAGAAACATTTTCATGCCTCCGATGTGCAGATGCCTGTCCGTGGGCAGGGCGGAGACAAAGGCCTCTGCTTCCTCCCAAGTGGCCTGATCCGGATAGAGCATCACATCCAGCCAGAGCTTGTCCCGGGCAGCCAAGGCCCGATACATGGGCAGCATTTCTTTGGTCACCATGCCGTCCTGCACCGTGGTGATGCCGTAGGAGGCGTATTTTTTCTGGGCCTCGGTAAAGGCGTTCATCAGAGCTTCGCCGTTGACCGGGGGCATACTCCGCAGGAAATTGAAAAAGGCGTTTTCTTCCAGATAACCGGTGAGTCGTCCGTCCCGGATCTCGATCCTTCCGCCCTCCGGCGAGGGGGTCTGGGCGGTGATCCCGGCCAGCCGCAGGGCCTCGGAATTGAGCAGTCCCATATGACCGGACTTGTGGTGGATCACCAGCGGATAGCCGGGCGCATAGGAATCCAGCTGCTCCAAGGTGGGGTTCTGAAGTCCGGGCATCAGGTTGTTGTCATAGTCCCGGGCCATGATCCATTGGCCCTTTGGGGGATGATTTTTGCGGAGGAAGGCGTCGATACGGCTGCCGATCTCCTCGGAGGATTCGGCCCCGTTGAGGGACACCTGAAGCAGAGCGCCCGCCACCTGAAACAGATGGCTGTGGGGGTCGATGAAGCCGGGGAGCATGGTTTTTCCGTCCAGATCCACCATGGTGCAGTCCTCGGCCTGCTCCATCAGCTCGGCGGTCGTTCCCACACGGCGGATGATCCCGTTCTCCACCAGCACGGCCTCTGCCTCCAGCGGCTGGGTCATGGTCAAAACGGTTCCGTTATAAAAAAGGGTTTTCATAGTCATGCCTCATTTCTGATTGAGAAGATACCCTCTATTCTGCCCACTTTCTTTCAATCATACCGAATCATTTGGTCCGGACATCTGCATCTCCGAGGAAATACAGGGCCAGAGCGCCCGGGCCGAGATAGGAGCCGGTGACCGGCTCATGGTCTACGATCATAATTTCCGCCGGGGCCTTCTCTTTGGAGATCAGCCCTGCCAGCATTTCGGCGTCCTCCCGGCAGTTGGCATGGGAAATGCCCACCTTCTGATGCACGGGATCCACCACCATGGTGTTGTAGATCTGAGCCAGACGGTCGATGACCTTCTTTCGGCCCCGAACCTTGGCGAAGTTGACGATTTTTCCATGCTCGTTGCCCTTGAGCAGGGGCTTGACATTCAGCACCGTCCCCACAATGGCCGAGGCGTTGCTCAGGCGGCCGCCCCGGCGCAGATGCATCAGATCATCCACCGTGAACACCTGATACATATGATCCCGCAGCTCAGTCAGCTCCCGGGCGATCTGCTCCATCTCCCGGCCCTCGTCCCGCCACTGGGCGGCCTTGAGTACCAGCAGCCCCTCACCCAGAGAAGCTCCCTGACTGTCCACCAGCCGGATGCTGCGCTGGGGATAGCTTTCGAGAAGCAGCTCCCGGGCAATGGAGGCCGAATGGAAGGAGCCGCTGATGCCGGAGGACATTCCCACAAACAGAATGTCCCTCCCCTCCTTCAGCTCCGGCTCCATATATTCCACATAGCGCTGGGGGTTGATCTGGGAGGTGGTGATTTTGGCGCCGTTTTTCATGGCTCCGTAATAGGCCGGGGCATCAAACGCCTCCGTATCCAAGCAGATATGCTCCTGTTCCTCGGAAAGATAGGACAGGGGTACCACTAAGATCCCCTTTTCCCGAGCCTCCGGGGTGGGGATATTGGCCGAAGTATCCGTTACAATGGTAAAACTCATAATTTCCTCCTCAAAACTGTTCCTTCCAGCCTCCGGATATGGAAAATGCTGAGTTGAAACCGAAAGAGAACATTTATATTTCGATCTGTCTGAATCTAATTATATTCAGAAGCAGCAGGAAGTCAACCAAATGCGATGTTTTTATGGGGATCAGCCCAGATCAGGCTTTTTTTCTGCGGTAGACGACCCAATAGACCACCATGCAAAGGGGAATGGCGGCAAAGACATCCAAAATGGAATGCTGCTTGAGGAACACCGTAGAAAGACTGATGACCACCGCCAGAAAGCTCATCAGTGCCACCTTCCCGGGGGTTTGCAGCCCCTTGGTATGGATCGCCGCCGCCCAGAAGGCAATGGATCCGATCACATGCTCCGAGGGGCAGACATTGGTGCTGGTATCGGCGGCATAGAGCATGGCGACGATTTTCGTAAAGAGGTTGTCCCGCTGGAACTGCTCCGGGCGGAGGTTCTGGCAGGTGGGCCAGAAAATGTAGATGACCGTGGAGATGGAAAACGCAAGGATCAGGAACTGGGAATACTTTCGGAAGGACTCCGTATCATGGCTCAGGGTATAATAGACCACCCACAGCATACAGGCCATCCATAGCATATAGGGGATCAGGAAATATTCACAGAAGGGGATCATACCGTCCAGCGCACAGCCGATCACATGGCATCGCTCGGGGGGATTCAGCGCTTCGATCAGGGGATAGCGCAGCCAGTAGATGGGCCAGAACAGCAGAAGCAGCAGATGCCGGTATTCCGGCGTCCATAGCTTTTTCCATGTGAATCCCCGGTAATCCACCGTTGGAACCGGGGCGTTCTCATACTTTCTCATAACATTCTTCCTTTACGATCTCGATTTTTCTGTTTTTCGGCAGAGCTTGCCGTAGAGCCGCATCAGCCGGGGACGGTTGTATCGCTGGATCAGCACAAAGGGTACATTCCCCAGCATATACAGGCCCGTCAGCACCACCGCCAGCGGAGTCCGCCAAAACAGCAGCCCGCCCAGCGCCAGCACGATCAGCAGCAGATGGATCAGCTCTGCAATGCAGGTTTCCCGGATCATGGTGGAAAGTCCCTCCCGGGAGCAGTCAACCATTTTCTTCCGGGGCATCAGGAAGGAAAAGATCCGGCTCATATCCGGCAGCTTGTTCTGCCATTTGGGCAGGCCGATCCTTCCATAGATCTTCCCTTCCTGCTCCCATGGGTAGCTTTTGTAGGGAAAACGCTCCGGGCAGAACCAGCGGTAGGGCAGCATCCGTCCCACCACAAAGGAGCCGAAGCTCAGAAGGGCCAGATACAGCAGCCATTGAACGAAATGGTTTTGTAACATCCTTTTCTCCTTGTCTCACGACAGATATTATCTCAGGTACAATCGGTCATTCTATCTGATTTGCGTGAAAATTGCAAGGGAAATCATCGTCCATTATAGGGATTATTTTTGACAAACTGTGATATTATTGTGAACGATCCCGGTTATTTACGGCTTGTTAACAATTTGCATGGGGAGTCCGATATAATATTCTCAATTTTATGTAACATCGAGGGATAGATATGCTGCAAATCCAGAACATCCGAAAACAGTACAAAACAGGAGATCTGATCCAGACGGCCTTGGATGGCGTCAGTCTGAATCTGCGACAGCATGAATTTGTGGCGATCCTCGGCCCCAGCGGCTCCGGCAAAACCACCCTGCTCAATGTCATCGGCGGTCTGGACCGCTATGACAGCGGTGATCTCATCATCGACGGCGTTTCCACCAAAAAATATTCCGACCGGGACTGGGATTCCTACCGAAACCATACCGTGGGCTTCGTCTTTCAGAGCTATAACCTGATCCCCCACCAGACGGTGCTGGCCAATGTGGAGCTGGCGCTGACCATCTCAGGCATCCCCCGCTCCGAGCGCCGCCGCAGAGCCGTCAAGGCACTGGAGGAGGTGGGGCTGGGCAATCAGCTCCACAAGAAGCCCAACCAGATGTCCGGCGGTCAGATGCAGCGGGTGGCCATTGCCCGAGCGCTGGTGAACGACCCCAGTGTGCTGCTGGCCGACGAGCCCACCGGAGCGTTGGATTCCGAAACCAGCATTCAGGTGATGGAGCTGCTCAAAAAGGTGGCCGAGGATCGGCTGGTTGTCATGGTCACCCATAACCCGGAGCTGGCGATGGAGTATGCCAGCCGCATCGTCCGGGTCAAGGACGGAGAGATCCTCGATGACTCCGACCCCTATGCGGTGGATACCGATCAGCAGGCCCCGCCGGTTCATCGAAATCTGGGCCGGGCCTCCATGTCCTTCCGCTCCGCCCTTTCCCTGAGCTTCAACAATCTGCGAACCAAAAAGGCCCGTACCCTGCTGACGGCCTTTGCAGGCTCCATCGGCATCATCGGCATTGCGCTGATCCTGTCCCTTTCCGCCGGATTCCAGCACTATGTCGATGAGATCCAAGCGGATACGCTGGCCAATTATCCCCTCACCATCCAATCGGATACGGCAGATATGAGCGCCGGAATGGCTATGATGGGCATGGGCGGCGGCTCTGCCGGAACGCAGTCTCCGGGAACCGTACAGGAATCTCCCATGCTGTCCAAGATGTTTGCCAATATGGGTTCCAACGATCTGGGGGCTTTCCGGGCGTATTTGGAGTCCCACTGGGAGGAGATCGGCCCCACCCTCAATGCGGTGCAGTACGGCTATGGGGTCAGCCCCCGGATCTTCCGGAATGACCCGGAGCAGATCTTGCAGGTGAATCCCGAGACCCTGTTCACCAAGCTCACAGGAAGTGCCGCCATGTCTGCCTATATGCAGATGGATGCCTTTCAGGAAATGCTGGACAATCCTCAGCTGCTGGAGGCGCAATATCAGATCCTGGAGGGCCGCTGGCCCCAGAGCTACAACGAGCTGGTGTTTGTCCTGCCGGATTCCGGGCGGCTCCCGGATTTTGTGGCCTACATTCTGGGCATGAAGCCGCTGGACGGCGTGGACAAGATGATCCAGGATGTCATCAACGGTGTGGAGGTGGATCTGGCAGGGACCCAGATGGAATGGAGCTATGCGGATCTGATGGAGCTGGAATTCCGGCTGGTCAATGCCCCGGAGCTATATCGCTATAACGAGGATTACGGCGTCTGGGAGGATATGTCTCAGGACGAAGCTTATATGCAGGAACTCATCTCCAAGGGAGAGCTGCTCAAGGTGGTGGGCGTCATCTGTCCCAGAGAGGGCGTGACCTCCACCTCCATGCGGGCCGGGATCGGCTTTCTGCCCAGCCTGACCCAGTATGTGATGGATCAGGCCCGGGATACAGAGATCGTCCGCCAGCAGCTGGAACACCCCGAACGGGATGTATTCAGCGGAAAAGCCTTTGATGTGAAGGAGGAAACTCAGGAACTGCGGTTTGAGGATATGATCCATGTGGACAAGGATGCCATTTCCTCCTCCTTTGGAATGTCCGTCAGCCCGGAGGAATTGGAGACGATCCTGAAAACCTATCTGCAAAATGCCATGGGCTCCATCACCGTGGATGCCTCTGCCGCCACCCGGGACTATCTGGGACTGTTGCAGGAGCTGTCCACAGAGCTGCTCCAGAGCTATGTGGACACCCATGGGGACGAGTCGGGCAAGGCCCGGATTTCCCTTGAGGATGCCCCCAAAATTGCGGAGGACTTTCTGGCCGGAGAAGGTGCCGGGGATCGCATGGCGGCATTGGCCGATCAATACGGTGTTTCCCGGGAAATTTTTCAGGACGCCACCAAGCAGCTTCTGACAGGCTTTCTGACCGGGCTGGTGGCTCAGAAAATCTCTGTGGTGCCTTCGCTGCCGGAGATTCCGACGCCTTCTCTGCCCGAGGTCCCCCAGACCCCTCCCCTTTCCGATCCGGTTCTGGAGGATCCAGAGGAACTTCCGACCGAGCCGACCCTGCCGCAGCTCCCCGAGGAGCTGCCCACGCTTCCGGAACTTCCCGAGGAGCTTCCTACGCTTCCGATCCTGCCGGATGAGCTGCCCACGCTCCCGACTCTGCCGGAGCTGCCCGATCCCCCGGAACTGCCCGGCCTCTCGGAGCTTCTCTATGGAGAGCTTTCCACCGCCGACATCGAACCGGCAGTCACGGCCTTTACAGGCCATCCGATCACCGGCGGTGTGGCAGCGGTCATCGGTCAGAAAATGATGCAGCCCCAGATGATGAATCAGCTGGCCGGGAAATTGGCTGGGCTGGGCAATCTGCTTTCCCAGACCCTGCGCAATTCCTTCTATGTGAACGAGGCCCAGCTGGCCGGGGCTTTCCAGTTCAATTTCAACGAGCAGGAGCTGCGTCGGCTGATGGAGGCCCTGTCCGGTCAGGCCCAGCAGCGCACCGCTCAGATCAATCTGCGGAATCTGGGCTATGCCGACCCCGACCAGCCCACGACCATGTCCATCTACATGGTGGATTTTGAGGCAAAAGAGCAGTTTATGGAGTTTCTGGACGGCTACAATGCAGAAATGCTGGCCGCTGGAAGGGAGGAGCAGGAGATCCACTATATGGATCTTACCGGCATGATGATGGATTCCGTCAAGACCATCATCGACAGCGTCAGCTATGTGCTGATTGCGTTTGTGGCGGTTTCTCTGGTGGTTTCCTCCATTATGATCGGCATTATCACCTATATTTCCGTGATGGAGCGAACCAAGGAAATCGGCGTTCTCCGGGCCATGGGCGCCTCCCGGCACAATATTTCTCAGGTGTTCAATGCGGAAACCTACATCATCGGCCTATGCTCCGGCTTGATGGGCATCGGCATTACCCTGCTGTCTCTGATCCCCATTAACCGCATCATCTGGAATCTGACCGGGCAGACCAGCATCGTGGCCCGGCTGCCCCTGAACGGCGGCATTCTTCTGGTGCTGCTGAGTATGCTCCTGACGGTGCTGGGCGGTCTGATCCCCTCCCGGCAGGCGGCGAAAAAAGATCCGGTCATTGCCCTGCGTTCGGAATAAAGGGAGCATCTGCCCGATTGCTGTCATAGAATGTCACGGAGGTGGTATTTTATGCGTAACGCACTGTTTGAGGGGGTGGGAACCGCTCTGGTGACCCCCTTTGTGGAGGGAAAGGTCAATTTCCCCATGGTAGATCTGCTGATCCGGCGGCAGATCCTGGCCGGGACGGCGGCGGTCATACTGGCAGGAACCACGGGAGAAGCCCCCACCCTCACAGACGAAGAAAAGCTGGCCCTGTTTGCCCGTGGGGTTCAGACGGCGGAGGGCCGGTGCAAAATCATTGCCGGAACCGGCTCCAATGACACCGCCCATGCGGTTCGTCTGAGCCAACAGGCGCAGGAGGTCGGTGTGGATGGACTTCTGGTGGTAACGCCTTACTACAACAAAACCTCACAGCAGGGGCTTTTGGCTCATTACAGCGCCATATGTCAGGCGGTATCCATTCCGGTCGTGGTCTATCATGTACCGGCCCGGACGGGGATGAAGCTGACGCTGGAAACCTGCCGCCGACTGGCCGAGATCCCCGGGATCGCCGGGATCAAGGAGGCCAGCGGTGATCTGAGCCGGGTGGCCCGGATCATCGGAGAAAACGGGGATCGGCTCCCGGTCTGGTCGGGAAACGACGATCAGGCAGCGGCGGTCATGGCCATGGGCGGTCACGGGGTCATTTCCGTGGCCTCCAATGTCTTTCCCATGGAGATGAATGCGCTGGTGCAGGCTGCCCTTTCCGGAGACTATGAAATGGCCCGGGCCATCCAGCGCAGGCTCCTGCCCCTGTTTGATCTGCTGTTTTCGGAGGTCAATCCCATTCCGGTCAAGGCCGCCATGGGGTATCTGGGCTATGATGTGGGGATTGGAAGGCTACCGCTGGCGCCTCCGGGGCCGGAGCTGAAGCAGCGGCTCCACGATTTTTTCCGGCAGTGGAAGGAGTCGCAATAGCGCAAAAAGGACGATCCGGTTGGATCGTCCTTTCAATCTATGCGGAAAATTAGCCCTGAGCCAGAACGGCCTTATGGAATACCTTCTTGCCCTTGCGGATCTTGACGCCCTCCCGGAGCTGCTCCTCGGTGACGGCGAAGGTGGGGGCAGGAACTTTCTCGTCATTCACAAAGACGCCGCCCTGTTCCACCAGACGGCGGGCCTCCTTGTTGGAGGGGGCCAGCTTGCAGGCAGTCATCAGATTCAGGATGCCGATGGAGCCGTCCTTCAGCTGCTCGGTGGTGATCTCGGTGGTAGGCATATTGGAATCGTCGCCGCCGCCCACAAACAGGGCCTTGGCAGAGGCCTGAGCCTTCTTGGCCTCTTCCTCGCCGTGAACCAGTGCGGTCAGCTCGTAGGCCAGAATTTCCTTGGCCTCATTGATCTTGGCGTCCTTCCACGCAGCCATTTCCTCGATCTGCTCCATGGGCAGGAAGGTCAGCATCCGGATGCACTTCATCACGTCGGCATCCTCCACATTTCTCCAGTACTGATAGAAATCATAGGGAGAGGTCTTGTTGGGATCCAGCCAGACAGCGCCCTTGGCGGTCTTGCCCATCTTCTTGCCCTCGGAGTTGAGCAGGAGGGTGATGGTCATGGCGTTGGCCTGCTTGCCCAGCTTCCGACGGATCAGCTCCATGCCGCCGATCATGTTGGACCACTGATCGTCGCCGCCGAATTGCAGGTTGCAGCCGTACTCCTGATAGAGATGCAGGAAGTCATAGGACTGCATGGGCATATAGTTGAATTCCAAAAAGCTCAGGCCCTTCTCCATTCTCTGCTTGAAGCACTCGGCCCGGAGCATATTATTGACGGAGAAGCAGGAGCCGATGTCCCGGATGAAGTCGATATAGTTGAGGTTCAGGAGCCAGTCGGCGTTATTGACCATCCGGGCCTTGCCCTCCCCGAATTCGATGAACCGGGACATCTGCTTTTTAAAGCACTCACAGTTGTGCTGGATGGTTTCCTGCGTCATCATGGAGCGCAGGTCGGTTCTGCCGGAGGGATCGCCGATCATGGCAGTACCGCCGCCGATCAGGGCGATGGGCTTATTTCCGGCCATTTGCAGCCGCTTCATCAGGCACAGAGCCATGAAATGGCCCACATGAAGGGAATCGGCGGTGGGATCAAAGCCGATGTAGAAGGTTGCCTGTCCGTTGTTGATCTGATTACGGACTTCCTCTTCGTTGGTCACCTGAGCGATCAGGCCACGGGCAACCAGCTCGTCATATACAGTCATGTTGAATCCTCCAAGAATTTGATTTGATAAAATAAAAAACGCCCTCTGTCCCAAAACGGACAGAGGGCGTAAACTTACGCGGTACCACCTCTGGTTCGGCCTCCTCTCACGAAAGAAGCCCTCACGGTGTCCAATAACACCTCTCGCTGTATCGGGCGACCCCGTCCTCCCCTACTGGATTTCAGGCAGGCCACTCCGGGAGGTATTTCGGTGCGTCGTCTCATTCCCTTTCACCAACCGGGAACTCTCTGGCAGACGGGGAAGCACTTACTTCATCCCTTCACAGTGTTCATTCGGTATCTTAACAAACCAAAGGGAATTTGTCAAGGGGAAAATGGGAGATTTTGTCCCCAAAGCTCAGTCCCGGAGCATTTCCCCGGCGCTTCGGAGGGTGGTTTCGGTGATTTTGCTGCCGCCGATGATTCGGGCCAGCTCTTCCTTACGGCCCTCCAAATCCAGCGGCGTCACCGAAGTATAGGTTCTTCCCTCCCGTTCTGCCTTGGAAATCAGCAGATGGGTATGAGCCAGAGCTGCGATCTGGGGCAGATGGGTGACGCATAGAACCTGCTTGCTCCGGGCCACGCTCCGCAGCTTTTCCGCAACTCTCTGGGCGGCCCGGCCGGAAACACCGGTGTCCACCTCGTCGAAAATCAAGGTCTGCACCAAATCCTTTTCCGCCAGCACATTTTTCATCGCCAGCATGATTCTGGCCAGCTCACCGCCGGAGGCCACCTTGCTCATGGGCTTGAGGGCCTCACCGGCATTGGCGGACATATAGAAGGCCACCGCATCGAAGCCGTCGGCACACAGCTCCTTCTCGCCAAAGACACATTCAAACTGCACCCGGGGCATATCCAGCTGGTGCAGCTCGTCCAGAATCCGAACCGCCAGCTCCCGGGCGGCGATTTTTCGGCAGGAGCGGAGCTTTCCCGCCCATTCCAGAGCCTCTGCTTCGGCCTGTGCCAGCTTCTTTTTCAGGTGGGCCATGCGGTCATCGGCAAATTCGATTTCATCCAGCTCCGTCTGTGCCCGATCCAGATAGGCCAGAATTTCGCCGCAGTCGGCGCCGTATTTCCGTTTCAGCCGATGGATCACATCCAGACGGCACTCGATCTCCTCCAGCTCGTCGGCGCTGTATGCAAAGGAATCCCGTCCGTCCCGGATCTCATCGGCCACATCCTGCACCTGATACATGAGATCCTTGACCCGCTCATGGAACTGGGCCAGCGTATCGTCATACTGGGCCACCCGGGACAAGGCCCGCTCTGCCAGTGAAAGGAGGCTGGCGGCCCCGTCACTGTCATCGGTGCCATAAAGGCACTCCACGCCCTCGTTGATGGCGTCCGATAGCTTTTCGGAGTTTTGCAGCACCTTCCGGCGGGCCTCCAGGGTCGTATCCTCCCCGTCCTCCAGCTGGGCACGGCTGATTTCGTCGATCTGGAACCGCAGGCTCTCCATCCGGCGGAGCTTTTCCCCCTCGTCCATGGACAGCCGGGAGATCTCCCGGCGCAGCTGGCTCACGATCTGGAACCGCTCCTGATATTCTTCCAGCAGATCTTCGTCGTCGGCAAAGGCATCCAGAAAGTGCAAATGATTTTCCTCGTCGAACAGAGCGGCGGAATCGTGCTGGCCGTGGATGTTGATGAGCTGGATGCCCAGCTTGTGGAGGATGGACACCGTCACCAGACTGCCGTTGACCCGGCAGATATTCCGCCCATCCAGACAGATCTCCCGCTGGATAACGGTTTCCGGGTCATATTCGACCCCTTGCTCCTCAAACCAGTCCAGCCGGGGAACCTCCCGGAAAACAGCACGCACGGAAGCTTTTCCGGCTCCCGTGCGAATCATGTCCCGATAGGCCCGCTCTCCCAGAATGGCAGAAATCGCATCGATCACAATGGATTTACCCGCACCGGTTTCACCGGTCAGGACATTGAAGCCCTGATCGAAGGAAATATCCGCACATTCAATGACTGCGATATTTTCGATGTGTAGCAGACTCAGCACAGCGGTTCCTCCCTTTCATCAGGTCAGCAGATTGTGGATCTCGCCATAGAAGGTGGCTGCGGCATTGTTGTCCCGCATCACGATCATCACGGTATCGTCACCGGCCAGCGTACCGACCACCACGCTCAGGCCCATGCTGTCAATAGCAGAGGCCGCCGCACTGGCCAGACCGGGCATGGTTTTCACCACGATGATGTTCTGGGCATAGTCATATCCGGTGATGCACTCCCGGAAGATGGTATTGAGCCGGGTGGAGAAGGTATGGGTGCCGTCCTTGGAGGAGGTGGTATAGCGATAGGTTCCGAAGCTGGTCAGCTCCTTGACCACACGCAGCTCCTTGATGTCCCGGGAAATGGTGGCCTGCGTGGAGTAGAAGCCGGCCTCCTGCAAGGCCTCCAGCAGCTGCTCCTGTGTTTCAATGTCCTTGGTGGAGATGATCTCCATAATTTTTGCCTGACGCTGGGTTTTCATGGTCATGACACCTCTCTATTCCGTTGCTTCAATCCTTACATTTGAATTTCACATTCATAATGTCGTAGAAGCTGCGATTTTTCATCCGAATCAGTTTTGTCTCCAGCTTGGAGCAGGTAATGGTGGCAACATCCCCCATGTTCAGCCGCACAGACCGTCCGCCGTCCACGGACAGATAGGCATTTCTCCGGGCGGTATTGGAAAGCTCCACCGTAATGGTACGCTTATCCGATGCAACGATGCCCCGGGTCATAATATCATGGGGGCAGATGGGAGTGGCCAGCATCACCCGGGCATCCGGCTCCACGATGGGGCCGCCTGCGGAGAGATTATAGGCCGTCGAGCCGGTGGGGGTAGAAAGCACCAGCCCGTCTCCGCCGAAATTCATGGCCTCCACGCCGTCACAGCAGACACGCAGGTGAACGATCCGGGCCATATTGCCCTTGCCAATGGTGATGTCATTGAGGGCGATGTCGTGGAATACCACATCCCGGCCCCGGCGGACGGTGACATCCAGCATCATCCGGGGATCCAGACGGAAATTGCCGGTGGCCAGATTGGTCAGCTCCGACAGCTCACTGCTTTCCAGCTCGGCAATAAAGCCCATGGTTCCGATGTTGACCCCCAGCACCGGAAGCCGATGCCGGGTGGCGGTTTTGGCGATGTGCAAAATGGTGCCGTCTCCGCCGAAGCAGATCAGGGCGTCAGCATTGTTGATTTCCCGGTCCAGCCGGGAAAAACGAATATCCTTGGGAAGGGGGAAGGACTTGTCCACCTCAAAGGGAAGGCAGATCCGAGTCTCAAGACCGGCATTCCGCAGGATCTGTTCTGCGGCACGGACGGTGTGAAAATCATCGTCCCGATAGGGATTGGGAGTCAGTATGACTCGTTTGATCGCTCTCATGGCTCAGTCCAGTGTTTTGTGGGCCTGGGCCACCACAGCCGCCGTATCCGGCTCCATGCCGGGGACATCGGCAAGGGTCAGATGTCCCAGAAACTCGATATTTCCCTCCGGCCCCTTTACCGGAGAGAAGGTCAGACCGAGAATTCGGAAATCCAGCGAATGGGCCAGCGCTACGAAATCATCCAGTACCTCCTGATGGGTCTGCGGCTCACGCACCACGCCCTTTTTGCCGACCTTTTCCTTGCCGGCCTCAAACTGAGGCTTGATGAGGCAGAGAACCTGTCCCTGACCGGGCTTGAGCAGCTCCTTGATGGCAGGCAGGACGATTTTCAGGGAGATAAAGCTCACATCCACCACGGAAAGATCCAGCGGCTCTCCCAGATCCTTGGGGGTCACATAGCGGATATTGGTTCGCTCCATGACCACAACCCGCTCGTCGGATCGGATCTTCCAGTCCAACTGGCCGTAGCCCACATCGATGGCAAAGACCTTTCTGGCTCCCTGCTGGAGCAGGCAGTCGGTAAAGCCGCCGGTGGAGGCGCCGGAATCGGAGCAGACATAGCCCTCTGGCTTCACGCCGAAATCCCGCAGCGCCTTTTCCAGCTTCAGGCCGCCCCGGCTGACATAGGGACACACATGGCCCCGCACCTCGATTTCCACGGTATCCTCATAGGAGATACCGGCCTTGTCGGCCTTCTGGCCGTTGACATAGACCTGACCGGCCATGATAATGGCCTGAGCCTTGGTCCTGTTTTCCGCATAGCCCTGCTCTGTCAGCAGAACATCCAATCTCTTTTTATTCTTCATGCCGTCCTACAACCTCACGAACAAATTTTGCCAGGGAATCCGGAGCCAAGCCCGCCCGTTCATAGAGCTGGGACACCTCTCCGTGGGGGATGAAATCGCTGCCAAGATCCATGCCGTGGACATGGCAGCCGGGAAGCTTTTCCCGTAAAATCCAGCCGATCGACTCCTTGATCCCGGAGCCGGTGCAGGCTTCTTCTACAACAATCACATGATTTCCGTGGATCTGCTCCTCCAGATGGAGGGAATCCAAATCCGTCACCGACAAAAGCCGCAGAACCGTGACGGAAAGTCCGTCCTGTTCCAAACGCTCTGCCGCCTGCAAGACCTGATTGGAGATCGTGCCGTAGGTGATGACGGTGGCGTCCTCGCCGCTGCGATGGCAGCAGATCCCATGGGGGTTCCCTGTAAAGGCGCAGTCGGTATAGGCCCCCTCACCGCCTCTGGGGTATCGCACCGCCACCGGGCCGTCATAGGTGCAGACCGCCCAGCGCAGCATCTGCCGCAGCTCCGCAAAGCTGGCAGGACAGAGGACGGTCATGCCGGGAACCTGCCGCAAAAAGCCCACATCGAATACACCGTGGTGGGTGGGGCCGTCGGCTCCCACCAGACCGGCCCGATCCACAGCCAGAACCACATGAAGGTGGAGAAGGCCCACATCCTGCATGATCTGGTCATAGGAGCGCTGGAAGAAGGTGGAATAAATGGCTGCCACCGGGATGGCGCCCTGCTTTGCAAGGCCCCCGGCCATGGAAACGGCGTGTTCCTCTGCGATGCCCACATCGAACAGCCGCTGGGGGAATTCTGTTTCAAACGGGATCAGCCCGGTGCCGCTGGGCATGGCGGCAGTGATGGCACAGACCCGGGGATTCTCCCGAGCCAGCTCCACCATGGTTTCCCCGAACACATCGGAATAGGTCTGCTTGGAGGGGCTGAGATTGGAGCCGTCCTCCGGGTGGAATTTTCCGATCCCGTGGAACCGGGAGGGGTCCTTCTCCGCCGGGGCATAGCCGCAGCCCTTATGGGTACGCACATGAACCAGCACCGGCTTGCCCATATCCCGGGCGGCCCGAAGAACCTGAAGGAGCTGGGGCATATTGTGTCCGTCCACAGGGCCGAGGTATTCAAGGCCCATATACTCGAACATAGTCCCCCGCAGCAGATTCCGCTTGACCCGCTCCTTCGCTCTGTGCAGGGATCGGTATACCCGGTCGCCGCAGGGCAGATGGGTCAGGATCCGATGATAGAGCTTCTTGAGGTCAAAATAGCTCTCCTCCGTCCGCAGGAGGGACAGATGATGCGCCACGCCGCCCACATTGCGGTCGATGGACATTTCATTTTCATTCAGGATGATGACCATAGGCTCTCCGCTGCCGCCGGCATCGTTGAGCCCCTCATAGGCCATTCCGCCGGTGGCGGCGCCGTCCCCGATGAGGGCGACCACCCGGTAATCCTGTCCGGTCAGCTTTCTGGCCCGGGCCATGCCCAGTGCAATGGAAACCGAACTGGAGGCGTGACCGGCCACGAAGGAGTCCGTGTCACTTTCGTGGGGCTTGGGGAAGCCGGACATTCCCCCAAACATCCGCAAACGGTCAAAATCCGTCTGGCGGCCAGTCAGCAGCTTATGAACATAAGACTGATGGCCGACATCAAACACCAGACGGTCCTTGGATGTATTAAAAACGGTTTCGATGGCAACGGACAGCTCGACGACCCCCAGATTGGAGGCCAGATGGCCGCCGGTTTTGGATACATGGGAGATGAGGAATTCCCGGATCTCCCTGCAAAGCACCTCTCGTTCCGAGGCGGTGAGCTTTACAAGATCCTCGTGTCCTCGAATAGCAGGTAAAATTTCCACGGTTTCACAACCTTTATTTTTTTCTGTTTTTCTGCTTTTTTCTCTTGCCCTTTCCGGTAAAGAAACCAATGAAGGCATGGAAGCCGTGAACCACCTGACCTGCATGATAGACAATGGAGGTGCAGGAGTTGATGGCGATGCTTTTTCCGATGGCCTTGCCGCCCACGGTCACAGCCGCCACAATGGACGACAGCAGCAGAGGGATCAGCTCCGGGTAGGGAAAGGAAAGATTCCGCAGGATCTGGGCTGCGATGGTTGCGGAGGCAGCGCCGGACACAACGCCGCAGATGTCACCGATGACATCATTGCAGATGGAGCTGACCCGCTCCGCATTTCTCAGCAGCCGGATACATTCCGAAGCCCCCGGGACCTTCCGGGCCGCCATGGAATGGAAGGGCTTTTCATCGGCGGTGGCAACGGCCATGCCGATAATATCAAACACAATACCGATCAGCACGATCAGTGTCAGGATCACCAGCGCCACAACCATGGAGCTGTTATTCATCACCAGATCGGATGCGGTGGAAATGGAGCCGGAGATCACCATGGTCATCAGGAAAATGGTGATGATCCAATTCCGGTTTTTTCGTTGTTCGTCTTTTTTGGACCGATTTTGGTCGGATTTTGCCACAGAAGCTACTCCTCTACAACATTCATACAAAAGTAAAAGGTGACGGCAGCAGACAGGATAAATCTTACGGCTTAGGTCGGGTCGGTTTTCCCCAGCAGAAACCTGCCGTTACCGTACAGGCGGTTTCCCTTTCATTCCACAGCTCAAGTGTTGCCATGATGAGTACCCGATTGCCACTTAGTCCGTACTGTAATCCCCTGTCTGCCCCGTTAGGACAGCCTAGGTGATTTCCACAGCGAAGCAAATCGTTTCTTAGCCTCTTTTGCAGGTATGGTTTCCAGAAGCAATATCGGACAGAGCCATGGCCATGGCCCTCCCGCCTGTTCCTCTATTCCCGCATACCCACTCAAGGCAGGCTACGCTGCACACAGCACACGATTCTGTGCACTGCATTGCAGGTTCATACCAAGCTCGTACGCGTTGGGCGCACCCGAAAAGGGGCAGGTTCCATCGTCGCACAATAAATGGTCTCCACGGAAACCGGGTCGTATACTCCATGCCGTTGGAGTGCGCCCGAGATCCTTAACCCCCAGCATCCACCCTAAACTGGGCGTAAAAAGCAGACACCAGAGACTTCATCGATATGCCCTTCATAGGATTTTTAGGCCCTACCTGGGAAACGGCCGCTTCGACTAGGATACTGCACCGTCGTTTTGTATAATAGCATATTCGCAATGAATATACAAGAGCGTTTTCTAGCCTGTTTACATTTTCTTTACGGAAAAGTGCGGAACTGTACACATTTTACGCCATTGTGCCGGATTTTCCCGGAGATGCGGTCTATTCTCAGCGGTGAATAAAAAAATCCTCCTGCCATTTTATCCCCTTTGGGCCGGATTTCTCTTGTATTGGCCCGGAGACTGTGGTATAGTCGAACCATCAAAATCGCATTGGGAGGAACGAAAAATGGATTTATTGAACCGTAATTTCTACAAGGAACTCCACGAGGACTGGGCCTTGCTCACCGCCGGCTCGATGGCACATTATAACACCATGACCATCGGCTGGGGCGGCGTCGGATGTCTCTGGGGTAAGCCGACTGCAACGGTCTATGTGCGGCCCAACCGCTATACCTACGAATTTATGGAGGACAGCGATTTTTTCACCGTGTCCTTCTATCCGGCCGCCCAGCACGAGGCGCTGAAGCTTCTGGGCCGCACCTCCGGGCGGGACGGTGACAAGGTGCAGGCCGCCGGTCTGCATCCTTCTGCCATGGGAGACGGCGTCACCTTCCGGGAGGCCAGACTCACTCTGCTGTGCCGCAAGCTCTACCATCAGGATCTGGACGCCGCCGCCATGGATGCCCAGTGCCGGGAGCGCTATTACGGCCCGGAGAATCCGGTGCATCGGATGTATATTGGCGAAATTCTGGAGATTCGCTCGGAGGAGGATGTAAAATGAGATGGAACCACTCTGCTGCCCTGCTGATTCTGGCAGGCAGCCTGCTGCTTGGGGGCTGCGGTACGCCTCCAGAGCCAACCACCCTTCCCCAGCCCACTCAGACGGAGGCATCCCTGCCTCTGACCACGGCGGAACCCGAAACCACCGCTCCCACCACGGAGCCGGATCCCATTTTGGAGGCAGGGCCGCAGGTGACGGTGGATCGGCAGGCGATGGATTCTGTGCTTTATGAGGACACGGTCTATGTTTCGGCCAGTGCTTTCCTGAAGGCTGCGGAGGAGCTGGAATACGAAGGAACGGACGCCGAGGGCTATCTGGCAGTCAAGGAGGGCCATACCTACGAATTTCGGCCCAACGGGATCCCTTGTCTGGTGGATGGGGCCGAGGCGGCACTGGAACATCCCGTGATCTCCAATTACGGGACGCTTTATCTGCCGCTGGAGCAGGTCTGCCGGCTGCTCAATATCTCCGTGCTGGATGACCGGGCGGAATTCGACCATCTCTACTGCACCACCTCCGCCGGAAAGCTGGGGCCTGTGGAGCAGGGCGTTCACATCCCGATCCTCATGTATCACGCCGTTTCCGACGACAACATCTGGGGCATCCGGGAGCTGTTTGTCAGTCCCTCCGATCTGGAGGCACAGGTCAAATATCTGGTGGACAACGGCTATGAGCCGATCACCTTCGAGGATTGGGATCATCTGGAGGACTTTGAAAAGCCGGTCATGCTGACCTTCGACGACGGCTACAAGGACAATTTCACCGAGGCCTATCCCATTTTGCAGAAATATAACTGCAAGGCCACCTTCTTCATCATTCCTTACAGTGTGGACAAGCTGGATCACTCCCTGACCTCTGAAATGTGTCAGGAGCTGGCGGAATCCGACCTGATCTCCGTGCAGAGCCACACCCTCTCCCATCCCATGCTGGACGAATGCAACGAGGATCAGCTGAAGGCCGAGATTGCCGGCTCCAAGCTCTGGATGGCCCGGATCACCGGCGAGGAGCCGTTCGTTCTGTGCTATCCCAGCGGCAGGAGCAACGCCCGAGTCCGGGAGCTGACCCGGGAAAATTTCCAGTTCGGCGTTCAGATGAACGGCGGCACCTACACCACCACCGACCAGAACATCGATAATATTACAAGGATCTATATTTCCCGCTACACCACGCTGGGCGAATTCGCCAGCTACATCCGAGGTGCAGGCCGGGATTAAGGAAAAATTCCCCGACGGCGGTCGGGGAATTTTCAGCTTCTGCTATCTGTTGAGAAACAGCTCCTCCACGATGTCCGAGTGGGTCACGGCGATCTGCAGATCCTTCAGTTCCTCCTTGGAGAAAAACCGCAGTTCCTTGGACTCCGGGCTGATAATCATTTCCGGCTCCTCCTCCAGCTCCAGCCCAAACATCACGATCACCATTCTCCAAACGCTCCCGTCCCGGAAAGCGGCAATTCGACCCATTCGGCCCGGTTCGCCGTAGGAGCGCAGGCGGACAAAGCGGCTTGGCTCGATCCGCAGGCCCAGCTCCTCCCGAACCTCCCGGGCGATGGTCTGCACCTCCGTTTCGTGGGGCTTGCAGCCGCCGCCCACCAGACCCCAGACGTCACTGTCTCTGCGCTTTTCCAGCAGCAATCTCCCCTTGCAGGTGATGATTGCATTACAGCCCAGATGGGTCTTCATGTTGGGCTTGGGTGCATTGGGATCCCCCCGGTAAAATGTTGCAATGGCCATTTCTGTTTCCTCCGTCATTCAGTCTGTGCCTCTATTATAGTACAGCTTTCCGCCGTTGTACAGGAGAATTCCCGGAAGCCTCCATTGACACGCCGCAGGAAATGACATATAATGCAAGAAGTTTTAGATTTGGGGAGGAGATCCTTTTGATCGAGCATTACACATCTACATTGGGCCTGTACGAAACCCAGAGCGCCATTGGGTTTATTCAGCAGACCTTTCAGTTTGAGCTTTCCCGGCGGCTCCATCTGATCCGAGCCACTGCTCCGCTGTTCGTAGATCCGGCAACGGGTCTTAATGATGACCTCAGCGGCAAGGAACGGGCGGTCAGCTTCGATATTCCCGGTGTCCCGGAAATCACCTCCGGGGCGCAGGTTGTCCATTCCCTTGCAAAATGGAAGCGCATGGCCTTGGGTACCTACGGCTTTCAGCCGGATACCGGCCTCTGGACGGATATGAATGCCATCCGCCGGGACGAGATCCCGGATGCCGTCCATTCCATCTATGTGGACCAGTGGGACTGGGAAAAGGTCATTACCCCCGAAATGCGGAATGAAAAAATCCTCCGGGAGACGGTGACGGAAATTGTAGACGCCATCTGTGCCACCCTGTCCGAGGTGAAAATGCGCTATCCCCAGATCGCCGTGGAGCTTTCCCGGGAGGTAAGCTTCGTGACCGCTCAGGAGCTTCTGAACCGTTATCCCTCCCTCAGCGGCAAGCAGCGGGAGGATGCCTATGTTCGGGAGCATCCCACCACCTTCATCATGCAGATCGGCGGCAAGCTGTCCAACGGCCAGCCCCATGACGGACGGGCGCCGGACTATGACGACTGGCTCCTCAACGGTGACCTGCTGTTCTGGGATCCGGTGCTGGAGCGATCCATTGAGCTTTCCAGTATGGGGATCCGGGTGGATGCCCAGCGGATGCAGCTGCAATGTCAGCAGGCCGGCTGCCCGGAGCGGCTGGCACTTCCCTTCCATCAGAGCGTCCTCCGGGACGAGCTTCCCCTCAGCATGGGCGGCGGCATCGGCCAGAGCCGTTTGTGTATGCTCCTGTTGGGCAAGGCCCACATCGGTGAGGTACAGGTCAGTCTTTGGCCCAAGGAGATGGTGGCCGACTGTGCCTCCAAGGGAATCCACCTTCTGTAAAATGCCCGCAGGCCGCCTGCGGAAGAATTGGAGTTTTTTATGCTCAGATATCCCTGTCTGGTGCTGGACCATGACGATACCGTTGTGGACAGCGAGGCCAGTGTCAATTATCCCTGTTTTCTGCTTTCCATGAAGCACTTTCGGCCCGGTACCCATATGGATCCTATCACCTTCTCCCGCTGGTGCTTCGATCCCGGCTTCGAGGCCCTTCTTCGGCAGTATTACGGCTTCACCGATCAGGAGCTGGAGGAGGAATTTCAGCAATGGAAGGACTATTCCGCCAGCCATATCCCCGCCCCCTGTCCCGGGATCCGGGAGATCATCCTGCGCCAGAAGGCGCTGGGCGGAAAAATCTGTGTGGTTTCCCATTCCAGCCGCCAGAATATCCGAAGGGATTACCAGACCCATTTCGGTATGGAGCCGGATCTGATTTTTTCTTGGGAGGATCCGGCCCCCCAGAGAAAGCCCAACCCCTATCCCCTGAACAAAATCATGGAAACCTTCCACCTCTCCCCCTCTCAGCTGCTCATGGTGGATGATTTAAAGCCCGGTGCCGATATGGCTCGACAGGCCGGGGTGGAGGCAGCCTATGCCGGATGGAGCCACCGGGATGTCCCGGAAATTTCCCGGCGGATGGAGGCCCTCTGCGACTATTCCTTCCCGGATACACAGAAATTTTACAGATTTTTATTTGAAGATACGGTTTCAACCCCTTGACAGCCGTGATATAATGAATCAAGAGCTATGAAAGAAAGGCGGTGAGTCCTCTGGAAAAGGAAAGCATCCGTGTGATGGCCCGAAATCGGGAGGCTCATCACGAGTATTTCATCGAAGAAGAATTTGAAGCCGGCATCGAGCTTTCCGGTACCGAGGTTAAGTCCATCCGCAAGGGGACTCTGAACCTGAAGGACAGCTGGTGCGGCATCAAAAACGGTGAGCTGATTATCAACCAAATGCACATTTCCCCCTACGAACAGGGCAATATTTTCAACAAAGACCCTCGCAGACCCCGTCGGCTGCTGATGCACAAGCGTGAAATCATGCGCCTCTACGGCAAGGTCAAGCAGGATGGATATTCCCTGATTCCCCTGACCGTCTACTTCAAGGGCAGCCGGGTCAAGGTGAAAATCGGCCTCTGCAAGGGTAAAAAATTATATGACAAACGACAATCTGCGGCCGAACGGGACGCCAAGCGTCAGATGGACCGTGCAATGAAGGAGCGTTATTAACCATGAATCCTACCTTTAAAATCACTATGGAAAACGGCGGTGTGATTTCCGGTGAGCTGTACCCCGAAACCGCACCCCAGAGCGTTTATAATTTCATCGACCTGTGCAATCATAACTTCTATGACGGCCTGATCTTCCACCGGGTCATTTCCGGCTTTATGATTCAGGGCGGCTGCCCCGACGGCACCGGCATGGGTGGCCCCGGCTACTGCATCAAGGGCGAATTCCTGTTTAACGGTGTAAAAAATGACCTGCGCCACAAGAGAGGCGTCCTCTCCATGGCCCGCAGCCAGTCCCCCAACTCCGCCGGTTCTCAGTTCTTCATCATGCATGACACCGCCAAGCATTTGGACGGCCAGTACGCCGCCTTTGGCAAGGTGACTGAGGGCATGGATGTGGTCGATGCCATTGCCGCAACCAAGGTCGGCCCCGGTGACCGTCCCGTTGTGGAACAGAAAATCGCTTCCATCGTTGTGGATACCCACGGCGAAACCTATCCGGAGCCGAACAAGCTCCCCGATCCCTACGGTCGGTTCTAAATGCTGATTGAGCTGGGGGTGTTCTCCGCACCCCCAACTTTTCCAGAATATCTTCTCCTATGGGGCCGTACTGGTTTCGACGGGGGTAGTGAGGCTGGAATAGCGGGCCGTGGCACCTGACCACGATAAAACGGGTAACTTTTTAAACTTAACTGACAACAATACTGTTGCTCTGGCTGCCTAATTAGGCGCCCATCCGCCCCGGAAGGTCCACGAGCCGGGCTCGGGTGTGATTTGAGTGGAGACCGTGCGTGCGCAAAGCTTTGAGCGCACCATGCATCATGAAGCTACTGATTCCGGTAGGGTGTTTGTTCCCGCCCGGATGAGGGAATGTAAATAACAAACTGCGCCCGGAGAGGTTCTTGTCAAGTTGCTTTCGGACAGGGGTTCGATTCCCCTCGGCTCCACCAGATGCACTTCGGTCGAACACCTACTTTTTCTATGGCGGTTTTGCTATCAGAGTGGAGTTTGACCCGAAGCGGAAATAAAAAAGTGCCAGGAATTTTACAATTCCTGGCACTTTTTCGTTCATTTAACAATCGTCGTCATCTTACAAAAGATGATAGAACATCATGCATCCGTGCTGGTGTATTGGCGCCGACCAGAAAAGCACGATGCTTCGTTTAGATTGTCCGGCTCAAAACATCAACTTTAGTAATGACATCCCGCAGACGATCCATGCCAACCATATAGTCCAATGCTTCATCTGGTGATTCACACACTTTTTCTGTCTCAGGCCGGTCTGCTTCGTAAATTGTAATTTTATTGTCTGTACCATAACGAATCACACCATAAGTGATATGATTCCATACAAATGTAATTTCAGCTCCCCAGTTCAAACTCTGCTTAAATTCGCTGATTGTCTCAAAGTTTAGGCTTCCCTCTGGTACGACGATCAAATCACTCATAAAGCATTCTCCTCTGTATTGTTTAAACTCTGGTGCCCCATCCGGGTAGTTGATTGGGGGTCCCGGGATCGGATGCCCGTCCGCGGTGCTCCAATCGATTTTATGGTCATGTGGGTTAGTATGCTTATCGGCCCGATTATGCGTTGTAAAGTGGCGTTCAATTTCCGCTCTGCCATTACTCCCTATCTTCGTTTTGAATATTTCACCATTTTTCATAACAGTTGTCTTAATTTCTCCTGGCTGCCCAACATACCGGTAATCATACGGTTTATTAGGATTTGGGCGCCACTTTCCACCATAAGCACTTCCGCCGCCCTTGTATATGTCTCCAATCCGGTACGGCTCTATTGTATCATAATTTTTCGTTCGTGCGCCACCAATTTTATAAGCTTCTAAATCATCGTTTTCAAAAGGGCTTTCATATCCCAGGTATTTCCATGAACTGCGTTCATAATCTACATAAATAATGTTTCCTTCCATTTCGGGAAACGGAGTATTGTAGCATATAATTTTATCTGGCTCAATGCGCCGAAGCATTTCTTTATAACCAGGCATAAACCAATCCTTTTGATCCTGCCGGTTGTCATGAGCTGATGCCATATAAGTGGAAACTGCTACCACACTGCCCTTTTCAATTCCGTCAAAGCAAAAATCAAAAGTATTCTCATCCCCCCAATTTACAGTAGGGATCACCCGAATTCCCTTGGAGGCCCAGTAGGCACCGCACCAACGATTACGAAATACATTATACAACTGCATCACAGGTGCCATTTCCAGATACATACTGAAATCCGGTGAAAGCACCGCTCTATAACGAGACAACTTTTCAATATCACTATCTGGGTTTTTCCATACACGCTCAAAGCGGTAGTCATAGAGGAAAAAATGAACCATGCGGTCTAAATGCTTTTGATCCTCAAGATTTGTTTTGTCATATCCAATCAGCAACAAGTCATCCAAATCACCCAGCTGCTCTTGAAATTTTGGAATAACAGGAATTTGGAATTTTCCTCTTCCCGGGAATTGATTGCGAAGCAGGGTTTGACTGGTACGGTAGTTATAATTATCTTCTGTCATATTGAGCCTCCTATTGTACTAGTAAGGAAATAGTCCTTCTATATATAAAGCCCAATATGAAAGAAGTTGCATGTTTGTGTGCAACAAAGAGGAATTAATCATCAAAAAGTTCAAAATTCTCCTTTAATCTTTCCAAATTTGGAACTTCTAAGTGTTCACGCTCAGATGCATCGGCTCCACCAAATTAGGAAGCGTCGAACTTTATTTCGTGAGAAATGAGTTTGCGCTTTTGTACCGGCTGGGTAATGCGTAATCGCATTACCCGGTTTGTATTTTGAGGCACCCTGATCGGGGTGCCTCTTTTTTTATCAAAAAGACGGGCTGCAATGCGAAATACTGCCTGTATCAATGATATTGGGTACACGGTTCGGACGGGAAACCTGTTCCCTCTCCGCTCTGATCTGCATCATTTCAAGCTGCCAATCGCTCAAGCTTTCACGGCGTTCTTTCTGGAATTTTTCATACAGGTGTTTCACATACCGCCGGGTCGGCCTGTTGATGCGTTTTCCTTCACGATCCAGAAATTCCAAAAATTTCTGATTCAATCTTTTTTTATCTGAAAGAATCTGGCTGCAAACGGCAGCAGTATCATATGCCCTTTCCAGTCTGTCCATTTCGTCCTGTCTGATTTTCATTTCAATCTCCTCCATTTTGAGTCCTATTTGACGGTCACTGATTTGTTTTAATTGGTCGGGTGTTAAACCTTGCTGATGCCATTGTCCTTGTTTATCATAGTACCCCGCCAGCTGTTCTTCTATCGGTTTGTTTTCCTGTTCGATGCTGTACCCTTTGCCACACAGGGATTTGCGAAGCCGTTTGTGCATGGAAGCAAGTTGTCCGGGATTTTTGAAAAATTTGGTCTGAGACAAGGTACATTTGACGTTATCTCCCTTTTCTTCTTCGTGGCACGGGACAAAAATGATATGGATGTGTGGGCTTGTTTCATCGTTATGTACGGAAAATCCGGTAATATTTGCTTTACCAAACATATCCTCGACGATGCCCATAACATCCCACATCCATGTTGTTTCATGGCCTTGGATAGCATCTTCACCCAACTGCACAACCAGAGGGCGAGCAATCACGGTATCATTTTGACCCTTAGAGGCGATCCGGGCGCCGTGATCTTTGGCGTAGTCCACACGCCGCTGAACGGCGGAATACAGATCCTTGGATTTGACAGCTTGTTGCCAATTTCCGTCGGCATCCTTATAATATGATTCATTATCTAAGGTATATTCGGGGTCAATATCTGCGTTGCTGTGCCATTTTTGTGCCAAGACTGTGCCAGCCTCTTATTGGCCGTCGTGGAAATACAACGCAAAATCCTTCACCTGGATCACAAGAGTGATAGAATCCTCTGCATCTTCACGCTTTGTCACAGAAACAGCCGCACTGCCTTCCCGCTTGTCATGCTGTAATTTATAGATACTTGCCGCAGAGTTTGCTTCCTCCAGAACATAAGAGAATTCATATTCCTCTTTGCTGGCATCGTTCCGGATCAAAAGGCCCCCATCAGCTGCTCTGCAGCTAAGTTCTATGACATTCGCCTCAGCATACAGGTTGGAATTCTCATCGCTGCAGGCCATCACCATCCCATCTTTCTGCCTGCTTTGTACAGTATCGAATTTCCAGATATAATCTTCAATCGATAAATTCTGACCACCCGAGAGATTTGTACCGCAGCCTGTCATCAATAAGAGTGCGAATGAAATTAGAAACACAGCAATTTTTTTCATCTTCCCCTCCATTATGTTTTATGGAATCGTAATCCCATAGGTAATTGCAAAAGAGCCGCCGTTTCCTACGGCATTTTCAGAATAAGCAATTCCGGAAACCGTGACTGTCCCCTTTTCACCGCTCTGACCCAGAATTCCGGTTTTTAACAAGGTTCCAAGGGAATGAGTCTGTTCGAGAGTACCGCCAAAATAACAATATTCCTGTTTCTCCCCCAGTGAGATCACTGCGACGCCGTGAAATCCAGTAAATTGGGGCTGAATCTTATCTCTGTCGGAAACATACAACTCTGTGACAATTCCAATGCCATCCGATTCGTGATAGGTTGCATGAGAATGCTGATAAATATTGGTCATATTGGAAGCTTGGAGAAACGGCTTTTCCGCAGCGGAAGTCCCGGACATAGATACGGTGAGCATCAGAACCGGGTCGGCATACGATAGGCTGAGTGTCCTCGTTCCATCGGAAAACAGTGTTCCCAGTGATACATACCCTTCCCCGCTCAAAGGTTTCTCCATCTTTTTGATTTTCATAAATCCCGCATTTTCCAAAGCGTCCATGTAATCATCGAGGCCGCCCTTGGAAATCCCCCGGACTGTAATACCAAAGGTATTTTGCTGTGAATCGATCATAGACCATAAAACTTTACCAGTCGGTTTGGGAAGTCTTTCTGTGTATTGGTTTTCCGGCCATTCCTCTGCTTGATTCAGTGTCACAGATTCCGGAATCTGCATTACGGCATCTTCAATCGGAAGATCCGAAGGCTTCTTCACACCGCAGGCCGTCAGGGAAAGCAGAATTGCCATAGCCAACAAAACCGACAGAACTTTTTTCATTTGGGATACATCTCCTTTGAAACGAAAAATTGGTATTGGGTTACTCCTGTTTCTTATGGCAATGACTGAGCTTTACAAATCCAAGAATGCCCATAATCAGAAGGATGACCGCCATCACAAGGCCCTGTGCTGAGCCCTCCGCCGTAGTAGTCACAAAAATTTGCGTTGGGCCGTCTGCGCCGCCAACGATCCCAATGGTATTCGTCATTCCATTGGCCAACAGCACCAGAACACCTAAGTAGCCCTGAAACAGCAGAACCAAGGCAGACAGGACGATCAGCGCCAGACAAGCCCAGCGCCACGGACTTTTCACATAGACCAAATCGTCCATTTCTTCGTTGATTCCCTCTGCAACCTGAAAAGGAAGGCCCATATCTTCCATGATTGCCTTCATGTTTTCGCCATCATCTGCTCTGGCCAGCATTCCGGTCAGAAGATCGCTTAATACGCTCTGCTTGATCTTCTTCGGCAGGCGGAGCTTTTTTCCAATGGACTTCAGGTATTTTTTCACCTCCGGTTCCAGCTGAACCGGCTGTCCCTGATACTCAAATTTCATGTTCCCTCTCCTCTCTATTTTGAAGAAATGCAATGTCTGCCTGAAATGTCTCCCAGATCTGACGCTGCCGAAGCAGCTCCTTCTGTCCCTTTTCGGTAAGGGTGTACATCTTTTTGGGTGTAGCTCTCCCCTCGCCTGTCTGCCAGCCGGATTCCAGCATCCCGTCCTCCTCCAGACGATAGAGAATGGGATACAGGGTGCCTTCCTTTACTTTCAGCAAACCGGAAGGTGTATCTGCCAGTCTGGTCAGAAGCTGATACCCGTAATCAGGGCCGTCCGAGAGCAGCTGCATCACCAGCATTTCCATCACCCCCTTTTTGATCTGCCGTTCAAATCGGGGATCTGTCTGTTTCTCCATCCTAATCACTTCTCTTTCCTAATACTTTAGCTTTCCTAAATAGTAGGATACAGCAATGGGCTCTGAAAGTCAATATCATCCTTATAAAAAATGCAGCCGATAACTCCAGTAACGACTGCATTTCACTTTTTCCAGCTTACTTATGAGATCAATAGCTCTTTACATTACCATCAGCACTACAATAGCATTCGGCGTAACGGCTGAATGTCCGAGCATTGGAGGATTTCATGATACCGCAGTTTTTCTGATCCTTCGGCGATAGCTGAGAACACCGGGAGTATCTTCTTCTATAACGGCTAGCTGTCCTGCCTGAATCATGTGTTCTATCCGATCTGCAATCCATGTGTCGGGCATCCGAAGGCCCTCGCCAATGAGGTGTCCAATGACACAGGCCTCTGGGAATTCCTCTGGTTGACGGTCAATTTCGGCCTGAATCCGGGCATCGTAGCAGTCAGCAGAAACACTTCGGAGACTACCATTGTCCACAATCCGAAGGTCGCCGTTTTCCTGACAGAGCTGCTGCCAAATCTGTGCCTGATGGACAAGATCATCGGTGGGGATCTCTTGACGAAGTTCCCGGTCGAGCTGCCCCCAGAGGAAAGGCTCTACCTCGCCCCAGTCCTTAAAAGATACAAAAGTTCCATCCGGTCGCTGATATTTGTCGGGCAGTTGGTTAAGAAGGAGCTTAGCAGTGCCTAAGTTCCGACGAAGCAGCTGATTGGCAAGCCAAGAGATCATGCAGCGATCTTCTGCAGAGGAACCGATCCAGATCCGGAGAGACTCCCCAGATTTTAAACGAGCGCAAATCGTATCCAGTGTTTTCTGTGCCTGTTTCAGCCTGTCCCGTACAGTTTCTTTTTCCGCTTCCACTTGTTCTGGTAGCACATCATACCGAGCCATGTTCCAAAGAACTGTTTCACGGTTTTCACTGCTTAGTTTTCCAATGCTGAGATAGAGCGCAAGACAAAAAGTATCCTCCCCTTTGCCCTCCAATACCACCGCATTCTCCCACTTTACCTTTTCTTTTTTGTGGTACTGTCTGCGCATCCACCACAATCTCAAACGGGATGGTTGTTTTCCGTTTTCAAAACAGAAGCCCACACAGGCAGGGCGGTAAGGCCCTCGTCCCAATCCTTGTGCATATCTAAGAGTCCCATATGCACTTTCTGAGAAAACAAGATCCATCATGTTACATACACTTCCTCTAATGCGAATTTTAATAAAGCTGACTGTTCAGAAAACCCGAATTAGGTCAAGCACTGTATTCTTAGCAAAACAGCCATGTGAAATAGGTTTCCATCAGGCTATTGTGTGGAAACAGTTCCCGAACTGCCTCTCTATCTTCTTTAGATATTTGGGAAACATCTTGTGTTTGGACATATTGGTAAATCACTCTGGTTCCCGGTTCAAAGGAATCTTTAGCGATTGCTTCAATCAGATGCTCTCTATCAGATTCTGAAAAAATGGTCTTCTGAAAGAAGTAAGGATATATTTTTTCCATGTGTGCAAGAACAACCTGATATGTTGCAGGTACATCTCCGGCACTTAGAAGTTGTTTCGCAGCTAAATTCAAATGAGAAAACAGTTCTGATCGTGAAATGCCATTTCGCGTGTCAGCATTTGGCCTGTCATATGGAGATATGGCCTCTTCGCCAGGAAAGCAAATTTCATCCCACTGCCAGAGAAGGTACCAGCAGAAGAATCCATAGTGCATTGCAACTTGGTTAGTCGGCATTTCAGCGTAGAGAATCGCATATTGTTCTGCAGCCTGTTTCCAGTTTTCTGCTTGTTCTGACTGAAAAACATCAGATAACTGCAACCTTCCCAAAAAATCAACTCCTTTATCTATTATCCGCAGTGCTCTTGAAAAAAGTTCCAACAGCGGCACATTGAGACGGGTCAGGTTCCCAATCGAGTTGCAGACGAACCAGAACATTTCCGTATTGGAGAAGATACTGCGGATCTGTCCCATCCACATGGAGCTTCCACGCCGCATCTGCGCCCCAGCGGGACGCATTCTCTTTGAGAACTTCCCCACGCCACATTCTGTCCGTTTTCATATTCCATCTAAGCACCGCCGCACAAAAATCCTGAATTGGGGGAACTTTCACGGTGATCTCCGTGTATGCAAGGCAGGGAGAAGGCTTCTGCTCTGTTCCACGGTTGTGATGCAGCATGGGAACCACCTCATGTCGGGCAATAAGAATCGATTCATCGTGCTTTTCCCTGTAAAATATAGCCGGGATATTGTCTGACTCCATGAGATCAGTTGCCTTCAGATTATCTCTGAGATACACGGGATCAGGCCCGGTCTGGTTGATGAGACGAACCCCTACGGACAAAACGCCGCCCATCAGGGCAAAAGAAAGAAGCACACAGGCAGCCAGAGTAAGTACAATATTCGCACCCTTGGACACATTTTTTCGTTTCATCCAGTCCTTGAGCGCAGGGACCAAAAGCTGCAGGATGATTATGCATCCGATCATTCCAAAGGCACTCCATGCCAGTACAATATTTTTTGAAAATAATACATTGACGAGCCACCAGCTGAAGCTAAGGCCGCAAATCCAAAGGATTCCCTTTTGAAATCCCGATGTCGAAGGTGTTTCCAGAAAATCATCATTCTCCGCCGCCTTTCTGGCCCTATGCAGCCATCGGTAATAGGAAATGAGATCCACGAGGCAGAGCGTAAAGAGCAAAATCGCACCGACTGCGCAGGTTAGCTTGACTGGCGATGCCAGATAGAGCAGAAAATCTCCCAGCAAACTGGAAATCGCCAGCACGGAAAAGACAAGTGAAATCATGGCAAGCACCAGATAGCTTTTCAAAAAATTGGATTTACATCCTTTATGAATTGCCTCCACCTCCAGCACCGGATCTGTGTGGATTGGTGTCGCATGGGGATCTGTATTATAAAACACCTGCATCTGGAACCACCGGCAGGCCAGATTCCATCCGGTCTGCTCACAATAATCGATGTAGGTCTGCTGTCCCTCCCTTGGCTGCGGATCAAAATCGGAGGCCTTTGCATAATAGCTGACAGAAAAACAGATATCCGCAGGCTCTATTTTCCGATAAGTCCAGTACTGATTGGATATTTTTTCGATCAACCATCCCTTTGCAGCCATGTGTCGCAGGTGCGCTTCAATTCCAGTCCGGTCATAAAAGGAATAACATTCAAATTTTCGTTTCCGATCTTTCATTCTTATTCTCCCCTTTCGAGAATCCGTGCATAATCGGCAGACTGTGCAATCAGGCGTTCATTTTCCTTTCGGAGCATTTCCAGTCCTTTTTCCGTAATACAATAGCTGCGGCGGCGTCCTTCTGCCTTGGTTTCCCGGATCATTTCTTCCTTTACAAAGAGCTCCAGAAGATCATACAGCGTTCCGGAACCGATTCTGACTCTTCCGCCGGTAATTTGATTAACCCGATCCAGAATATCCATGCCCCGACATTCCTCGTGCAGACAGAGTAAAACATAGAACATCTGCTCTGTCAGCGTTTTGAACCGTTCTCGTGCCACTGCTGCATCCTCCTTTCTCGATAATCGAGTTCTTCTATTCGCACTATAACTCGATATTCGAGAAAAGTCAAGGGGATTCCAGAGAAAAAACCTGCCCCGAAGTTATTCAAGGCAGGTTTTCTGTAAATTGAACGGGATGGGCCCTCATATTTTTTATGATATATCATACTGCTGGATAATCCGAATAGATCAGTCTAATCATATCAGTCTGGAATTACAATTTTCTCCGCTTTATCATCCGGTAGGACTTCCCACTGTCCGGGCAGTATTAGTTCATCTTCGTAGACGGAGCACATATATTCATGAGTTACACTGCCGGAAATCAGGTGTCGTCCCTTAAAGAAGCAAATATCCTCCGGTGTATCCCATACCGTCCCTGTATAAAAAATGCTGTGATAATTTGAAAGGAGGATAGCTTTGGTCTCCTGATTAAAAACGTAAATATAAATTTCCAACTTGTTCTCGTCCGGCACATACATATGGAACCAATGGTTCGTCTGTATAGTTTTCAAACGGAATGGCTCAAGGGCGTTTAAGATATGTAACGATTTGGAATCATCCTCCGCATTGGGCCATCTACTTTTTGTCAGCGAAAATGCTGTCGCAATATGATCATGGGCAGATATGTATTGTTCAAAGTCCTGCCCGATCCTATTATCTTTCTCTGAAAGCAAGCAACGCATAGTACAACCTCCATTCCATTTTCTGTCTCGGCGAACCTTAGGGTTAGGATTATCAGAATGAAGCTAACAGTCAATTAATTTAATTCTCATAAGCCGACCCTTTATTTTCTCCGATAATCGTGAGTATCTTTCCAAACATTCAGAGATACTCCGTTGATTTCAACTGTTGTTTCATCAACCCAAATTATCGATGCCTCTTCACAATAGAGTTCTTATTTCTCCATGGGTCGGTAGCCCTCTATGAGTTGTGCATTTTCCATGACAATAGGCGGGGCCATGGTCTGGTTGAACTCCACATCATATTTGGTCATCAGATAGTCACTCAGTTCTCCCCGGCTGTCAACCTTCACCAGCTGGTAAGGCTCTTGGAACGCCAGCTTCTCCAGAAAGTAAAGCCCATCTTCCTGTTCGAATAATAGACCGGTATGGCCGACAAAGAGCTTGTCCTCGTCAATCTGGTCATGGATAAACACAGAAATCAGGCTTGCTCCTCCGTTCTCAAAGAAGATATGCCGATCCTCCCAGTTTTTCTGAATGTGCTGCACATGGACGCTGATATCCTGCGAATTCTCCGTCTCGATTCCTGTGTAGAGAGCCTGAAATCCCATCATTTGCTTGTCATTCGGAATCGCAGTGGGATCAGACTCCAGGGAAAAAAGATCCATCATAATATAGTCTGGCTCGCCGACGGTGGTATCCTCTTGGATGTGGATCAGCGAAGAACCTACGCTATAAGCTGTGATACGACAGTTGTAGCCGGGAAAATCTGGATACTTGTTATCCCACCGTTCCTGAATCTCATAAGGATCATATTTAGGCTGGCGAATGGGAAGTTCCTCAAATCCATCTGTCAGCTCATCTGACTCCAGAAAACTATTGATCTGATCAATGTGGTCAAACAATACCTGACGCTGTTCTTCACTTGTGGGAAGGCTGCTCAACAGTTGTTCCAGAATTCTCCGGCTCTCCTCGTCGTTAAGCGTACTATACACTACTGTGTCCTTCCATGGACGATCCACTTTCTTTTTTCCACAGCCTGTCAGTACCATGCTCAAGCATAGAACTGCGGTCAATAACAGACTCCATCTTTTCATAGGATTTTTCCTTTCTACATAGAGAATTTCTTATTTATTTTTAAGTATTTGAGTAAGAACCGCATATGGCAGCCTCTATTCATCAGGCCCTAATATCGGACTTTTTATGCTTCCAGATGTACAGGATCACACATAAGGCCGTCATAAGCGTTGCAGACAGAAGCGTTCCTTCTAAGCCGAACTCGACATGATAGGCGAAGCTGCTGTGTGTGCTTCCACCATCCAGCCTGAAAATCGAATAGGGGAAGCTGGCTCCACTGTTCGGCAAACCAAGCAGGATGCTTTGGGTGAAATTCCATGTGGCGTGAATTCCCATCGCCATCCAGAGACTGTCAAAATAGAATACGATCAGCGAGAAAAAGATTCCTGTGACCAGCATATCGTAAAAGGCCAGCGGATTCATTCCATCGTTGAACAAATGGAGTGCGGCAAAAAAAGCTGCATTCACAAAAACAGCAAGATAGGGCTTCTTCGTTGCTTTCAACAGCCTTTGATACAAAAACCCTCTGCACAGTGCCTCCTCGGCAGAAGATTGAATAAAAACCGCAACAAAGAGACCCAATACAGGGAGAATTTCAAATTGCTTGAATTCCAATGCAATATCGCCTCTGAGTATAGCCACAGATGCACACAGCATATTCAGTAAAAAACCGATCAGCAATCCCACCCCTAAATACGCAAAGGTGTTTCCGGCGTGATCCATGAGAAAGGATTTCCCAATATCTCTGTTTCTCTTCACTGCGGTCACAGCAAAAATGACCATGCCCCACATGGGCATAAACGCTGCATAGGCCATGAATGTATGGAAATACGGCTGGCTCACATCCGGCTGTGGCAGAACAAGCGCTCCGACCACATCACCCAACAGCATCAACGCTGTGGTTGCAGCCAAAATCCATACGATTGAGTTGTAAAATCTGTTTTTCTTCATTCCGCATTTCGTCCTTTTATGATGTGTAGTGGAAACTCTTGATTGCTTATACGCATCCTATTCCTGTTAAGGCCGAGTACAAATCCATTCTGCTTGTTCTCTGTTTTAAGACGCAGGGTGTTTTTGAGAGGCTGCTAATTCCATCGCCGTACGCAGCTGAACATCGCCCTTTTTAAGCTGCGCTTCGCCCTCCTGTTCTCCGTAGCTCTCGACAAAATAGGGCCGTAGCTGCTGCACATATGCGAGCTGTTCTTCTTCACTCATATGGATACGCCCGGTAGATGCCAGACGAGGGTCCATCGGAAGATCATAATCCGGAACAACACCGTTTTCATGTATGATATGCCCGCCGGGAGCATAAAACTGTCCTGTTGTCAACTTCAGGATATTTCCGGATTCCAAATAGAAAAAAGATTGTGAAATTCCTTTCCCGAATGTCTTTGCCCCGACGACCACCGCATCTCCAATATCACGCAGAATTTCAGCCAGCAGTTCCGCAGAGGAGGCCGTATACTCGTTGACAAGAACATATAGAGGGCCGGAAAACACCTGTTTCCGAGTGCGCTGGTAACTCGTCGGTTCTTTCGTTTTATGGGAAACCGTAAAGAGTTCCTTGTGATCCTCTGAAAGCAGCAGGGAGGCAACCATAGCAGCTTCTTCAATCTCACCGCCGCTGTTTCCACGGAGATCCAGAACCAGTGTGTTCATACCCTGATCTGAGAGGCTGTGCAGAGCATCCTCCACTTCCTGATAGATCATCATCGGAAGCTGACTCAGGGACAGATAGCCGCAGGTTTCTGACAGCATACGAGATTCCACGATTGGCACATCTAACCTTGTCCGGTGCAGCTGCACCTCAGAATCAGCATTTTCCCGACGAATCGTGAAGGACACCATAGTTCCTTCTGGGCCTTTTATAAGCGAAAGTGTCTGAGCCGAATCCATAGATTTCGTATCTGCTCCGTCAATCGTCAAAATCATATCGTTGGGTCTGAGACCGGCTTTCATTGCCGGTGAGTCCGGCATCACACCGATGATTTGTAAGTACGCACCTTCCTGTTTCTTCGCCTCAAAGCCCACCCCAACATAGCTGCCATTCAGTTCTGAGACAGCCTGATCCAGCTCCTCTTGCAGCAGCAGTTCAGAATACGGGTCATGCAGTGACTGCACGATTTCGGTTGTGGTTCTATATTGGGCGAGCAATGCTTCGGCAGTGATGTTGCGATCTAATAGAAAATGGCGTTCCATATAATGGGCCACTTCCTCCTGCTCCGTTTGATACGGCTTTTCCGACAAAAGGCCTGTACTCCAGCGCCACCATCCATAGATAGCCGTTAAAAGTATCGTTACGATACTCAAAATGATTGTAATTCGCTTTTGTGTTTTTTTCATATCGCAGCGATTCCTATGCCTGTGTTTTTATTGAATGGCCTGCAAGGTGCTGCTCCAGCTTCTCATAAGCCTCCAGCAAGCTGGGAGTATTGCAGAGTGCCTTTGTCTGTTTGCAAAGCTCCCGGGCTGCTGCCAGCTCCCCCTGTGCGGATAAGACCCAGCACTTCAATAGGGCTAGGTTCCCCTTGTAATTGCGATCCCCTCGATGGGCATGAAACAGCTTTTCATGGGTGTGATAATACGCCAGCGCCTTTTCCTCGGTTTCGCTGTAAAACAGGCAGATACAGGTATTCAGATGATGGACAAGGCGCACCTGTTCCTTCAGCTTTTCCGGCATGGCATTGAGCACTTCCAACGCACGGTCATACTGTTCCAGACGGCAATAGGCGGCAGACAGGTTGATTTGGCAGCATTGGGTCAGATATTGACTTCTGCGGACACGGGGCTCCTGCTGCATGGCCTTGATGTCATCCAACGCCGTTTCCAGATTTCCGGCCTCCATCTCAGCATTTTGCTGCATAACCCGTTTCCGGTAGGGCTGCATAAAAACAAAATAGTAGGTAATCGTGACCAGAAGATAGATTGCACAGCAAATTATGATTAAAATTTGCACCGTTGATGCTTTGATTTCAAAAAAGGCGGCAAGGATGCCCAGTACAAAGCACAGCAGTGCCCAGAGCAGGACAGCTCTTAAAATTCGTTTCCAACGCCACATAAATTGATTCCTCCTATCCTATGGGTTAAAAGCGGTCAATAACAAATTCCATCATATGCTTTCCTTTCTGCTGATTCCTTTCTTGGTGAGCCAGAGTACCATCGGGGAAAGCGCTGACTTGAAATCCGAAAATGCCCCTTCCGCCAATTCGCTTTTTGCAAGCAGAAAGCCCTGCTTGTCCAGCACGACCACCAGCAGGTCTGCGGTTTCCAGAATTCCGGATACTGCGTCATAGGGAACGGGCTCACTCTGTTCTTCTTGTGTCCTTGCCTGTACGCCCTGCGGGCTAAAGCATATGTGAATGGGCTGATCCTCCCGAATGGAAGAACGGCGTTCAAAAAGAGCGGCTATGTCCTCCATAGCGGTATGGTTCTGTTTTTTTCTTCTGGGGAGTAAAGCCACAACTGCCACTGTAATCAGCACAAAGCCCAGAACGAGCAGCGGCTTGAATTCTTCTCCGCCACCCATGCCTGCGATCCCATAGAAAAGTCCCGCCAAAAGCATGGGTACTGCCAGCAGACGCCTATGGTTCTTCCACAGGGAAACGATGCTTGCACCCAAGCAGACCGCTCCTGCCAGCAAAACCGACAGCAGTTCCTTGGGTGCTATCACTGCTGGTCCCAGAGCAAACAGCGCCAGAAGCAAGGTCAGCAGTTCCAGTGCTGCGCGGCGCTTCTTTCTCTTTTCCAGAATTTCCGGGGCGGCCTTGGGCCTTGCACGGAGCCGGTCCACCAGCTTCCATACCTTTGGCAGATGCTTTCTGCCGCCAAGCTCCAGAATCAGCTCCGCCAGTTCCTCTTGCTGGGCCGGAAATTCTTCCGGGAGAGGGCCACGAAGTACAAAGACATATTCAAATTCCGACATAAGCGTTCTCCTTCCCTTCCTCATTCAGGCGTTCCAGATGGGATTCCATCTGATAAATCTCTCGTTCAAGCTTTTTATGGCTTCTTTTCCGATTCAACTCCAAAAACAGATGATATTTATATTGCAGGGATTCCTTTTTGGAAGGAAACACCGCTACCTCAGCCAGTTCCCTCCGGCTGATCTCGTCATCCAGAACCGCCATATAAAGAGCGCTTGCGGTGTACTCTTTCAGCGGCATCCGGAAATTGATCCGATAGACAAGAGCGACCGCTCCAGCTGCTGCCGTGACTGCCATGGCCATTACTTTGTATGCTTGTTTCATGGGCTTCACCTTCCTTGTTGTGGAATCTGTGCTTTTTTCGGAACATAGACAGGACAAATACGACGGCCAAAACTCCTCCGGACAGAATGATGGTCATATAGCTTCCGATGCCTCGGCTGAGAATCATGGAGCTTTGTAGGAGCGTTCCGGGGAAGATGGTCTTAAAATATTGAAGGAAACTGCGTTCGGCAATGCCGATTCCGCCGGGGAACGGGAGGGCCGCACAACTGATATACAGCGCCGATTGGAGGGCGATGATCTGAACCAGAGACGCCCCGCTGAGTCCCAGCGCCCGATAGACCCAGAACGGAGCTGAGTGCATGGCCAGAATCCGTAGGATTGTAATCAGGCAGTTCACAAGGAAATACCGCTTATTCTGCAAAAACATCGCCGCACCGGTTCGGTACTGGGCAATCGCTGCCTCTGTACTTTGTCTGAAGGCATCTGCCCGGCTCTTTGAAAAAAACGCAAGCAGCCCCGCAGCCAGTGCTGTCAGTCTGAATATGAATTGCCGGGAAAACATGGCAAAGAGCAGCAGGATGAGCAGTCCCGTGTTGAGAACCAGTCCCAGCCAGAGAAGCCAGATGAATCGTCCCAGCAGACTGTGGATCAGAGGGCCGAAGGATACATACCCTATTATTCCAAGCAGGGTGGTGGAAATTTGATAGCACGCCAGATCCATAATCAAGGCCAGCGTTCCATGGACAGCCGAAACGCCTTTTTTGTGCATCAGATATACTTCCATAGGCTGACCGCCGGTGGCCGCCGGGGTGATGGCGCTGAAGAAATTCCCGGCAAAGGTATAGATCAGGCACTGGTGAAAGCTCTGTGTTTCCCCCAAAAGCCGGAGATTGCGGCGCACAGTTACTGCTTCCGCACAAAGCATCACGCAAACCATAGCCCCGCCGCACAGCAAAAAAACAACATGGCTTTGGGCCGCATGGCGGAGTACCAGTCGAAAATCAGAACCGGCAAATACCATCCGGTAGGTCAGCACTCCCACCAGTAAAAACAGCCCTCCGTTCATGAGTATCTTTTTCAAAAAGTTCAGAAATCGTCTCAAAAGTATAGCCCTCCTCCTTCCAATGGGGGATCATGGTTTCCAACGCAGCGATTGTCCGAAGCGGTGCATCGTCAGAGCCACGCCCATCGTGCAGACAGATAACGGCACTGCTATGGACCTTTGTTCGCAATTTTTGACACAGGCTCTGCACAGTGGCTTTCTTGGACCAGTCCCCAATGATGACTGTCCACAGGACAATTTTCAGGTCATAACGCCTGCAAAGCCACAGCCCCAGCGGCGTCACATGGCCCCAAGGTGGGCGGTAATAGGTTGGTGTTTCGTCCTGTGTGGAGAAAATTTCCATACATTTCCGAAAGTCCCGACACAGGCTATGGGGCATCTGAAGAATCTGATTTTTATGATCCAGAGAGTGCAGCCCCACCGTGTGCCCCTCCAGTTTCATTCGCCGGAAAAGTTCGGGATATTGCTGTGCCGTGGAGGCCAGAATGAAGAAGGTGGCGTGAATACCATACTTCTCCAGCAAATCCAACAGCCTTGGTGTATACCTGAGATCCATGCCGTCATCAAAGGTCAGGTACAACACCTTCCCAGTTCGGCAGGCCCCATAAAGGGGATTTCTGAATCGAAAAATCAGGGTTGTGACGGCTCCTAGTAGAAGATACCCCACATACCCTGCAAGCATCACCATACAGATTTTGATGAGCATAGACAGTAAACTCCTTCTCAAAGTGCATTCTGCTTTCTTCTGTTTTCTGTCTCAACCGCACTGTGTTGCTCTTGTAAGTACGGCAGAGTTCCTCATTTGCTAAGAGCGCTTTGATTTTCCAGTATACGCTTTCACCTGCATGAATGGTCAGTCCGATTCGTTCTCTTTCAATAAAATCAGCATTTTCCAATTCGTGCTCATAGGCAGGATACATCGCAATATAGGGGGTAGCCGCATAGATGCTTTCGAAGATGGAGATTCCACCGGGTTTGGACAGAACCAAATCAGCCTGTGCCAGATACTGGTCGATATTTTGGACAAACCCCACGGTATGCACCCAAGGATACACACGGATCAACCTTTTGTAAAGCGAATGATTTTTTCCGGCAATTACTGTGATTCTGACATCCGGCATCCCTTTGCTCTCCTGTAAAAACTCGTCCAGCCACGGGATGATTCCCAGCCCACCGCCCATAATCAGCAGTTGCTTGGTTTTGTGTAACACAGACTTTTGCGGCAGACATCGGAATTTTTCCCGTACAGGGATACCACGAATTTGAATCTTTTCATCTGCTATATTCATCCCTTTTAGTTTCTCTGCCACCTCTCGGGTCGCAACCCAATAGCTTGTGGCATAGGGATACAGCCAGCCGGTATGGACGCCTAAGTCTGTGATACACACATGGACGGGGACGGGAACCTTCCCCAGCTTTCTGCCACAGCCGGACCAGGTGGTGATGATTTGATCCGGACAAATTCGATCCATCTCTTTTTGGAGGTTCGGAGAAATCGTGGCCGTCTCATATTCTTTTCTGCCAAATTGATTCAGGAAATTATAAACCCAGCTGTTTTTGCAGATAACACGCCTAAAAAAAGCGTAGATCAGTTTCGCTTGCCGAGGATAAAGCAACTCCACAATATCGCTGACCACCACCGTGTGGCCCTTGCTGCGTTCTGCTTCTGCCAATGCTTCGGCAGCAGAACGGTGTCCGCTTCCAAAACCGGATGTTAAAATCCAAATCTTCATATACTCCTCCTCAGGCGGCCTGATATTGGCCGATTTTTCCGATGTAAATGGATTCTGCGGCCGATACACTGAGAAAATCATGGGGCCGAACCAGAGAGGATGGCTTATCCAGCACTTCCCGGATCTCTTTTTCGTCATCCGCTACCAAAATACAGGCTTTTTTATTTTGCATCATCATACGCTCCGTTGCAGCTTTGTGTTTGAACAGATTTTTAGCGATCCGTTCTCGCAAATGTGGGTTGATCGGACTGTTTGGATTATCCGAATAGTCCTGACACTCGCCAGTTCTTAGCCTCCCCCGTGGGGAGGAGCCTTGGATGCGGCGGGACTGTTAGGCTTATCAGAATCAGAGTTTCCTCTCTTATGTAGATGAATCGCTCTTTTTCAGAATATCCAGAATGTGATTCGCAAATCCGATACAATCCATTCTTTCACAGATCGTCAGATGCCAGTCTAAATATTTTTCAAAAACCTCATCGCTCCACCCACATGATTTGTCCCGGATCAGTTCTGTCAAACCGTCTGCACTCACAATCCTATCTCTCTTCAATCCCACGATCTGGTTGAGTGTATCAATTTCCTCCAGACGGCTCTTTTCGTTAAATTCCATTGGTGGCTCCGTGATCATTTTCCAATCTTTACGGATCCTTCCATTGTTCAGCTTTTTCAGAAGTGCATCTCCGTTTCCATCAAAGAGATCAATCAGTATCACCGATTCATTTCCTACATAGGCAGACATAATGATGCCATTGTCTTTTGTCACTCTTTTTGCTTCCTGTAATGCCAAGATCTTGTCCTGCTGAGAATACAGGTGGTACATAGGTCCAAGCAAAAGCACACCATCAAAAGCACCATCCTGAAAACCACTCAGATCCAGTGCGTTTCCCTGCAAAATAGTAACATGATCATGCTCTGTCAGTTTCTCTCTGAAGACCCGAATATTGTGTTCTACTAGCTCCACAGCCGTCACATCGTACCCTTCTCTGGCTAAAGCCAGAGAATATCTTCCGGTCCCGGCTCCCACCTCCAGAAGTCTGCTGCCAATCAGGAAATACTGATGGATATATTTCATCGTCGTCATATATTCCACTTTTCCGCTGACGCTTAAAAGGCGGGAATCCTCATCTATTTTATTGTATCGCTCATCCAGTAAGGCAGATACCTTTTTAGCTTCTTTTTCCATACTGCTCTCTCCTCTATTATTTTCGAAGGGTCATATTTATTTATCCGTTTTAATTTGAAGTCAGTGTGGGTTGATTGGACTGTTTGGATTATTGGAATAAGGCGAACAGCTTACCTCAAACAATACTTAAGTAAAATTGTGAGAATAAAAAGCACTGATGCCACTACTAAAATCAAAATGCCATACTTATTTTTCTGTTTGTAAGCTATATAAAAATCATGCCCCCATCCGACTACAAATAAAAAAATAGAAATAAACATTAAAATCAAGCTGAAGCCTACACCATAGGTAAACAAATAGTCTGGATAGGCTGTCCCTGATATTATCACGATTCCTAACAAAATCAGAGTTGCTATCGATGTGCCTACAGCGGTTTTGGTAATTTTATTCATCAATAAATCCTCCTTCAAATTTGATTTTTATATAATATCACATTTCACATACCAGAAAACTTAAATATTTCTGAATGTTCAGTCCCTTTCGGTGATAGATAAATTTTGATATTTTTCACACTCCATTACATTATAGTGATTATATCATACGGTCTTTTCTTCCACAAATTAAGTTTTCTGAACTTTGATATCGGTTTCAGATTGGCGGCACAGCAGCAAAATTCGTTGTGTCAGGATTACAGACTCGAGATATTTATATGCTTCCCAGAGAATGCCACACCATATTTGAGGATCTTATTCACGCCCATAGCGTTAATTATTTACTTTCCTTCAAAGAAAGCGGAAAATGCTTTTCCCACACTATACAGTGCAAATACCAGACACATTCCTCTGGCAGCGACTATCCCATCAATCGCAAGACCGTAGCCCATAGAGCCAAATAAGTCAGGGCGACTGAATGCAACAATTGATAAGGCTGCAAGAACGATCTACACAATCATCATAATCGTGTTCTTTTTCATAAAACTACCTTCTTTCTCAAATTTGTTTGTTCGGGAATTTTTGATTTTCGTATCGCTGCGTTACAGCTTTTCAATCACGAAGGTATCTGTAAGCATCGCTTTCACCTGTCCCCGGAGGTTATGGGTAATCAGAATCACACCCAAATGCTTCTGCGCCATAAGGTTTAATTCGATTTCCAGCGCATTGGATTCATCTAGGGCTGATGTCCCCTCATCCAGAATGATCCAGCCCACCTTGCGAATCACGCCCCGTGCAAGGGCGATCCGCTGGCGTTGTCCTCCGGAAAAATTCTTTCCATTCTCTGATATGACGGTATCGAGTCCCTGCGGAAGAGATGCTGCCAGCTCCGTCAATCGGCATTGTTCCAGCACTCTTTGGATCTCCGACTCGGAATAAGGCTCTCCCAAGGTGATGTTATAGCGCAGCGTATCCTGGAACAGATAAACCTGCTGATCCACATAGGCAATCCGGTCATATAAGCTCCGCAGAGATACCTGATGCTGTTCCTGAGTCAGATGCCGTTCTTTTCTAAAATGGCGTATGTTTTTTGAAAGACTGAGTTCCATGTCAAATCCTCCTCCTGTTTTAATCAGATTATAACATGGAATATTCTCTTTCTGAACCCACTGTTCGTATGAACAGTAGAGAAATATTACATACTACTCGTATGAATTGGACGGAACGAATCACAACAAGGCGCTGAAATCTTCTGAGGATCAGATTCATTCTGAAGCACCGGCTGAACTGAAAATATAGTACACACAAAATACAAATAAATCGGGCTGCCGCAACCTTTCGATTACGGCAGCCCGGTTGTTCTATTATTTGGTCGATGTTACACTAGCGAGAAGACTGATTTTTTTCTGATACCCCAACAAGATAGAGGCAACGCAGGGAATCATATCGTCTTTTTCATAGACCGATTGGATTTCCTCCGCAGTCGGAAGAAACTCGGGATTCAGCACTGTCGGATCCTGAATATAGCTTAAAAGCTGGGGCTCTTTCTTCCGGAAGCTGTTGACCTCGATATTCTGCAGGTCATCGTATTCCGGAAGCTTCGGGTTCTTCCAGAACATAGAGTTGCCGGAGTCAAAAATCGGGGCGATAGAGATCCACTGCAGGGTATTGGTATCCCGAAGGATACCGAAATTATTGAGATGCCGGTCAACATTGGTAATCACGGAATCAGTCAGAATCTGATACTCCAGAAACGCTCTGGTGGATTCCTCGCTCATACCATGCTGCGTACATACGGCAATGAAATGCTCATACAAGGAAACAGCATTGTCCTTCTTGCAGGAATCAACCACATCAATTGCCGGGATAAATTCAACAGAATCTGATGTAAAGCTTTCACAGATGCAGGAGATCTGGCAGCTGTCCGCCTGTTTTAACGGCTTGTAGTTCACATAGGGCATCCGGTTCTGCTTCTTGTGGATCATGGATGCAACCATCTGTACACCCGCCGGGAGGCAGCAGCTCAGGAGATTCCGGTTTTCCGACCTTTACCATCGTACCGGTCACGGGATCGATGGTAACAGCGCAGATGGGATCATCCCGGTGCATAAGATAAAAATATAACGGATCCACGATTTTCACCAACTTTCAAAGCCCTGTTTTTCGTCAAGGATATCATCTATTTGGGATTCGATTTGAAGCGCAGCTGCTTCTCTGAGACAGAAAAGCATTTTAGGAGTGAAATAAGCACGGAATGGCAGATAGTATGGGACGCCTTCGTAGTAGAAAAAGGTAGAAAGCATTCCATCCTGACAGATCCACCGGCCAGCGGTGTGATATTTTTCGCAGTAAAGCCGCTGAGACTGAATCACATCATTGGAAACCAGATTACGCTCATGAATTTTTGCGCCATTCAGATGCTCCGGCTGCAACAGGTCACTGAGGGAACAGCCCAAAACAGTGGACAATCGCAGAAGCACATCTCCATTGGCAGAAGACAGTTTCTTATGCCCCTGCTCGTAATCCTGAAGCGATCGATAATTGACGCCGCTCTGAACTGCAAGCTCCCGCTGAGACATATGACGGGCCTTACGAATTTCTTTCATTCCCATACCTGACGCCTCTTTTTTCTCTATTATACGCAGTATTGCGTAGATAGGTCAAGAGGACGATGAAAATAAAAGGAGTCAAGCAATGGCCATGCCCCATAAGGAAGTTTTTTAGGGGATGAATTGGCAGTTCTGGGGATTTTCCTGGTTTTCCTTTATCAGCGCTTGGATTTCCAGTTCAGTTGGAATATCGATCATTCACACCGCTGTAAAATATATATTCACCTTCACATAGCAGTAACCACTGTATTTATCATTACTGCCCATAGTCTAGAACAAGGAATCAATGTACCAGCTCTACGAAGCATGATTTTATACTCCATATGTCTGGCTCTTAAGATAATTCCAATAAGGCGAACAGCAAGCAATTCATATTCTTGTCACTGTTCGAGTCCAATTAAGCTGGCATGGGTTTCAATTATACCGGCTTCAAACAGCTATGCGCAATCTACCGCCGAACCGCATTGACAGATGATTTTTGATGTGCATGGCCATGTGATGTCTTGTCCTGTGGGGCACAATATCGCATCCAGTCAGAATAACCCACAAGGGCATTATCCACATCCATTAAGGGGGCTTCCCTAATCACACGGTGACACCAAATCAAAGGATACAGCAACGCTTTCACGACTTTAAAAACCATCTGTTTCATACTATTCAAACTCCTTTCGTATTTTATTGTCTTACACTACTTATGATCTCCTATGGCAAACATCCGGAATCCGTTTCCGTGAACTTCACTGGATTCCAGCACCACTGTAAAGGATCCAGGATCAACTTTCTTCACAGCCTGCTGTACATCGTACATCTGCCTGTTGCTGCAGGCACACATGACTACTTGCTTTTCGTCCTTCTGAAAGCCGCCGGAGCCGTTTAAAATTGTGCTGCCCCGGCCGCAGGTAGTGTCAATGGCACTGCAAACGGTCTTTCCATGATTGGTTACAATCAGTGCCACCTTCCCGGAATTGATGCCGTAGATGACTTTGTCTACAACAATGGCAATCAGGAAATTGATAATCATTCCGTAAACGATGCCATCCAAATCACGGAAAAGCAAGCCACCTGTGAATATGATGCCAACTTCCGACAGAAAGGCGATCTTACCAAGAGACAGATAGGGCTTCACAGCTTTGATTGCCATGATGATAAAATCGGTTCCTCCCGTGGAAGAATTCTGCATATAGATGATGGCATAGCCCATTCCGCAAAACACACCGGTACAGAGCGCTGAAATCATGCGACTCCCTTCGTATACTGGGAACATAGGCGCCAGATAATCGATCATCAGAGAAGAAATGAGAATACAGCGCAGAGATCTGAGAAAAAACTTTTTCCCCAGAAGTCGAAAACACAAAATGGCCACCGGAATATTCAGCACGATGATTGTCATACCTATGGGTAAATCAAACATCCGATTTAAAATCATGGAAATTCCGGAAAAGCCAGTCAGAGGAAATCTGGATGCAGCTGCAAAATTATAAACACCGACCGCAACCAGAATACTTCCTAAAATTTCAAAGAAGATTTCCGTACAGATCTGTTTATACCGTTTCATTTTCGTTGACCTTTCTGATATATATTTTTTAACACATTGCTTATCTGAATGGCAGGCTGGTCAACGGATACGCCATTGTTACCCTGCCATATAGCGTCGGAGAAAATGCTTCAGAGAATCACTTTGCGGACTATGGAAAATCTGCTCCGGAGTCCCTTCCTCTGCAATATAGCCATCGGCCATAAACGATACTTTTGTAGAAACATCTCTTGCAAACTGCATTTCGTGGGTAACAACAACCATCGTCATACCGGCTTTGGCAAGTTTCCGCATGATTGACAGTACATCCTCAACCATTTCAGGATCCAGGGCAGATGTGGGCTCGTCGAACAACAGGACTTCCGGATGCATGGCCAGCGCTCTGGCGATTGCAACACGCTGCTTTTGACCGCCGGAAAGCTGGGATGGCATTGCATGCAGATAGGCGTCCATCTCTACCTTTTTCAGGTAATAAAGTGAATCTTCTTCTGCTTTTTCTTTTGATTCGTGCAGTACATGAATCGGGCCTTCCATGCAGTTTTTTAAGACGGACATGTTATTAAAAAGATTAAAGGACTGGAACACCATGCCTACATTTGCCCTGTACTTGGCATAGTCGAAGTGTTCTCCTCCGATTTCATTGCCGTGATAGCAGATCGTACCGCCTGTTGGATGCTCCAGATGATTGATACACCTGAGAAATGTTGATTTTCCGGAGCCGGAGCTTCCGATAATGCTGATCACATCACCGTGATTCACATCCAGATTGACATCACGCAGTACACTGTGAGAGCCAAAATTCTTTTTCAAATGGGATACGCTTAAAAGCGGAGTAGTCTGTTTAGTCATAATATCCATTCTCCTTCATGCTTTCTCTTCCAAAGAATAATTTCCCGTCGTAAATACTTTCTTTTCAAGCCTGTGCAGCAGGTATGTGACAACCGTTGTCAGGAACAGATAGATGAGAGATACAATGAAAAATACCTCAAAGAATCGGAAATACTGTCCTGCGGCTTCCCGGGCACGGTAGAAAAGCTCTCCTACCGTGATAACGCTCAGAAGAGAAGTATCTTTAATATTACTAATCAGATAATTGCCGATCTGAGGGATGATACTCTTAAATCCCTGCGGCAAAATGACCCGGAACATAGACTGGAATGTAGACATCCCAATGGCTTCTGCTCCTTCCATCTGCCCTGCATCGACGGAAAGAATACCGCCTCGGACGGTTTCCGTCATATATGCACCGGTGTTGATGGAGATAATAAAGAGACCGGCCCACATTGGATTCATATTCCACCCAAGAAGCTGTGCAGCTCCGTAATAAATTACCATGGCCTGAACCATCATAGGGGTACCTCGAAACAGCCACACATAGAAAGAAACGATTGCCTGAGCGGCATGGAGACATCCACGCTTCAGAAAAGATCCTTCTTCATCCAAGGGAAATGCTGCGACAGCACCCGTTGTGCAACCAATCATAGTTCCAAACAAAGTTCCGAACAGCGCAAGCAGAAGTGCAATACCGGCACCCTTTACAAAACCAGGCCCATATTCCCGGAGCAGCAGTCCAACCATCTCAAAAAAACTCAGTGTGGCTATGTTATCTTCCGCTTGTTCCATCGGCTGATGCTGGCAGGCTGCTGCAATCATAGCATCCAGATCTTCCGGGGAAATCTTTGCAATTGCGGCATTCAGTTCTGCAAGCAGAGCTTCGGATCCTTTTGGCAGTGCAATGGATACTGCAGTTTCTTCCTTCGTAGTATTGAAATTTCCGGTACCGGGCATCGGAGCAATGCACAAATCTCCGTTGGCTGCAACAACGCCTTCTGCCGTAGGTCTATCCAGCAGGACGATATCCACTTTATCAGACTGCAATGCTACAACCAATGCCGGTACATTTTCCATAGCTGGTTTTTTGTCCACTTCCGGGATTCGATCCACCTGAATACTGTACCATGTCGTATTGAGCATTGAGGTTGCTCGGGCACCTGTAAGATCTGCAACAGAGTCTGCCTTCGCATATGGACCGTCTTTTTGTACTACGGCCACTGTATCTGCGTAATAGTAGGGAACTGTAAAGTCCATGGTCTGTCTGCGGTCGTCCGTTGGCGAAATCATAGCAACGGCGCAGTCAACCTTTCCGGCGGGAACCGCCATCATCAGTCCATCCCAGTCAAACTTGTAGACCTCCATCCGATACCCTGCCAGAGCACAGATTCTCTTCATATATTCAATTTCGAAGCCGCAGAGATACTGATTTGTCCCGGCAATAGGAACAGCGCCATTGGCATCATTGCTCTGGGTCCAGGCACAGGGAACAGTCATTCCCTCAACGCCCACACGCAAAACACGCTGCGGCTCTGAGTCAATTCCTTCTGCATTTGCATGGGATGAAAAAACTCCAAAGATGAGTACGATAGCCAATAATGTAAGCAGTGCTTTCTGAACGGATGGCTTAGGCCTATCATTCTTATCATTTACGCACATAATTGTTTGCCTCCCTGTTTAAGCTTTCGGTTTTACTTGTGCTTATACATATTTCATACCCTACTACCATAAGCATAAATTGGGGGTTAATTCGTCTGCTGAATGCATTAGAATTGCGTGAAGACGCAGCACCGTCCTGCCTATCAAAATTTCACCTTGACATTGCGACAAAGAACTTAATCCCGCTTTAATGCCTGATGTGTTACAGATGATTTTTAAATATCAGGTTGAATGGGGGATATATATGGAATACGGAATACTTGCCTTACTTCCTATTGTCGTTGTGGTTACCCTGACTTTGCTCAGCAAACGAACGCTGGAGCCGCTGGTTGCCGGTTCTGTTGTTGCGTATATGATTATCAGCGGCTGGCATTTTCCGCAGGCTTGGGGAGATGCATTTTTTAATGTAGCTTCCAATCGGGACTACCAGTGGGTGTTTATGGTCTGCGCACTGTTCGGCAGTCTGATTGCCCTGCTGGGTGCTTCCCACGGAACACCGATTGTCACATGAGACTCGATTTGTCAAGGGTATTTTCTGCAATGGAGTATGAATATCATAACGCATCGATATAACAACTTTTCTACAACACATATCCCCAAAATCAGGTTGAGGAACGGAATAGACCATGATATGATAAAGATGGAGTGTGAAGTAAATCAAAATAAATCTTACCGTGAATATTTTGAACAGACCGGGCTTATCATCATTGGTGAGCCCGGTCTTTCTGTGGAATGACAAACGAAATGTTTCTCAGCAGGCAACTTAATCAACAAATGTTGCTTATGATTCCATTGTTTTATAAAAGTCGGATTCGTATAATAATAGCGAAAGGGGGCGGAGCCATTGAAAGAACTAAAAATTGGCGAGAAGATTATCGAGTGCAGACGTCAGCAGGGCATTACGCAGGATGATTTAGCCCAATATATGGGCGTTTTCAAAGCTTCCGTATCAAAATGGGAAACTTCAACTTCATATCCTGACATTACATTGCCAGATTTTTATAATCATCACTGTTATCCCACCAGATGCACTTCGGTCGAACACCTACTTTTTCTATGGCGGTTTTGCTATTAGAGTAGAGTTTGACCCGAAGCGGAAATAAAAAAGTGCCAAGGATTTTACGATCCCTGACACTTTTTTCGTTCCTTTAACAATCGTCATCATCTGACAAAGGATGGCGAAACCTCATGCATCCGTGCTGGTGTATTGGCGCCGATCAAAAACGCACAATACTTCGTTCAGATTGTCCGACTTAAAACATCCACTATTAATAGAAAAATTTACTCAAACAGGTCGAGGAAATCCATAAAAATTTTTCGGACAACTGATGTCCGGAAGGGCGGCAGTTGTTTTTACGCAGCATCGTGCGGCAATATCTGTCTTCCTGTGCCTTCCTCCCGGGCCATTTCAAAACAGCTCCTTGGAAAAGGACTTCTCCGATACCGCCACGGTATGCCGGATGGGCTGCCACTGAAATCTTCGGAAGATTGCGGATGCCGCAATGGGTACAAAGGTCAGCAGAAACAGCGGAAAGGCAAAAATAGAGGCCGCTTTTTTCCATCCGGGTGCTTCGATCCGTTTCCATTCGGAGCATACCGTCCATGCCCCCATTACCGCCGCAGAACCGTATCCACTCAGAAGTCCGAAGCAGATGGATCGGAACAATCCCATGACACCCCCGGTCAAAAGGGCAAGCGTCAGTGTCAGACCGCCGCAGACAATCGAGAGACCGCATCCCCACATGGATAGTGTCGCTGTTTCAAAGGTGGCGTAGGAGGCCCATCCTCCCTGAAACAGTCCTTTCAGCATGGAGCCGGAATAATGCGCTGCGATCTGAATGCTTCCCTGCGTCCATCGGGTGCGCTGCCGCCAAGACTGACCAAAATCAAAGGGCTGCTCATCATAGGTAACGGCATCGTGGCAGTAGCCGATCTTGACGCCATGGGTCACACACCATGTATCGAATTCAATGTCCTCAGTGAGCGTGAAGAACCTCCAGCCACCCATCCGCTCCAACAGCTCCCGGGTGAAGCCAAACCCGGTACCGCTGACAGCACAGCTGGTTCCCAGCATCATACGAGCCTGATTCAGATGGGCCGAATCATGGAGATACCACACGCCGTACCCGGCGCTGAGCCAGTTCGTTCCGAAGTTTTTGGTATTGCGGTATCCGCAGAAAGCCTCATATCCGGCGCCGCAGACCCTGTTGATTTGCATCACATAGTCCGGGCGAAGCAGATTATCCGCATCAAAGATCAGGAAGGCGTCATACGCATCCCAGCCTGCATCCTTCTGAATTTTGGAAAGCAGGAATTCGAGGGCATAGCCCTTTCCGACCTTGGTTCGGTCAAAGCGTTCATACACCACTGCACCATGCTCTGCCGCCACCTGAGCGGTACGGTCTGTGCAGTTGTCTGCGATGACATAGGCCGTAAGAAGCTGGGAGGGATACTCCTGATCCCGGATCGAATCCAGCAAATACGGAAGGACACATTCCTCATTTCGAGCCGCAATCAAAATGGCATACCGGCGCAGGGGCTGGTCAGGCAGCTTCTTCTTTTTTCGGAGCATCGGCAAGATCAAATAGACGATCTGATAAAAATAGAGGATACTTAACAGAAGAACCAGTGCCTTACACAGCTGATCTAAAATCGGTAAAATTTCCATCATCATCTTTCTTTCCTTGGAATTTGCTTTATTTTACCATGAAGCAGCATTATGAAACCAGATGGGAAATCCTTAAGATTTTATAAACTCGTCGGCTGAACTGCCCCCATCCCCTCCATGATTGTTTACAGCATAGCACATCGGAAAGCCCTCTGCCACCCATGTGACCAAAGTGTAAGGCAATTTTCAGAATTTTTCAGAATCTAAACGCAGGGCCGACGCAGCTGCGCCGACCCTGATGGCTGATTCTTTCAGGAAACGATCGTTCCGCCCCACTCGACTGCTGTAAATCCGATTCGCTCCGGTGCGGTCAGTGTTTGCAGATCCAGCTCCACCGGGGCATCCGAGGGCTTCCATGCCATAAACACCCGGATCAGGGTGTCCGGCTCGGGAGAGATCTCCAGCTTTGCAGACTGGGTATAGCGCTCCTGCTGGAAGGAGATCACATTGTAGGCGTTTTTCTCCATCAGCGGCAGCCAGTAGACAATAAACTCATTGGCCTCCCGGCGGGTAAGACCCAACTGGGAAAGGGACTGTTCCAAAAATGCGGCGGTATCTTTTCCCGGCACACAGAAGCCTTCTGAAAAATCATATTCTGCAAGTGTTTCTCCCTCCCAATAGAGGTAATGGTAAGTCATTCCTGCTGCATCGGTCAGGGTACCGTCCGGTTCTGCCATTACCTTCCATCCGTCCTGATAGGCAGGATAGGTGCAGGTCAGATGGCCATTTAACTGCACCTGAACGGAGACTTCTGTTTCCTCCGTTGGATACAGATAGATGACCGGCTTATAGGCGACACCAGGCTCCAGCTCAAAATCGCTGGGCTCGATGGACAGCAAGTTCCCTTCTCCCCGATGGTTTTCATGGTCATACTTCTGATTCTCATAGGTCAGCCTGACCTGATCCCCCAGACACCACTCCTCAGGCAAAATGCCGTTTACTTTGATCGTATAGGGCATGGGAATGACAGGCGTCGCAAAAAAGCAGTCAGCATAGATTTCCGTGATAAAGACATCTTCCATCAGAAGATCATCCCCTGTTTCGGAATTTTCCGTCAGCCACTCTCCCCGAAATTTTTCCGGACGGTGATCCATATCCAGTTTCCAGCCGACTGCGCTGATCTGGGCCGGATCCGTTTCCCGGATGTTCCCCATATAGGTGATCCGGAGCTGGGTTCCGATTTCAAGCTCCAGCGGAGCAAGTCCGGCAGTCGAAAAGGAAAAATCACCGGTATGGATCGTATCACTGGCGGTTACCGTCACGCTCTCCCCGTGGAGTTCCTTCACGGTTCCCCGCAGGGTATGCTCTGCGTTTTCTTCTTCCTTGGCCCACAGGCTGTCAATGGAGCGCCAGCAGTCGGGGATAAAATAGACACGGGTTACATCATAAGTTCCATCCCCGTACATCCGGTTCCAGTCTACGATCTTGTAGGTCAGCGCCTGATAGACCCGGGTTCCGCCGTCCTTATAGACCCCCGTGGGAATCGGAATCAGAGCAAGAAACAGCAATAAAACCAGCAGAATCATCCAATATTTCTTTTTCATAGCAATCTCCTTTCACTCATTTTGCGGTTGAATCATTTCAAGAATCTGATGCAGCTCAGAATCCGTTAGGTGAACGGTCAATCCGTCCCGGGTCAGTTGGTTACCGCTCAAAAAGCAGTGGATCATGCCTCCATCCTCCTCAGGTATTTCGAGTTCATAGTCGGATTCCCCCGGGGCTTCTGCCTGCACCCCATGGGTCAGACATTGATTCAGGAGCCGGGTCAGCTGTTCGGTCTGATGCTCCGACAAATTCCATTGCGCTCCATCTGTTCGTATGACTGCGGTCTGCTGCTGGGCTGTGCCAAAAGCACAGCCTTCATTCTCCATAGGGGCGGACTTATCAGAGCCGCTCCTGATCGGCTGCATTGCAAAAAGTACGATGCAGAGGCACAGGGGGATCAACCCGGCCATCACCCGCCGTCTGATTTTCCTGCGCCTTGCGATCCGTTTTTCACTGCGGGCAAAGATCTCTGCCCGACATTCGTCTAAGCTTCTCATAATACAGCATCCCCTTCCTCTTCCAGAAGGCGTTTCAGTTCCTTTTTTGCACGGTAGAGCAGATTATCGATCTACTTTTTCTTCTTTTTCATCACCATAGCGGCATCCTCATAGCTGAGTTCCTCAAAATAAACCAAGTGAATGGCTGTCTGCATCTCCATGGGAAGCTTCTGAATGGCGGCGTGAAGGGTGCGCTTTCTCTCATCTGCCAGAAGCTCCGCTTCCAGTTCTTTTTCATCCGCAGGCTCGGCGGCATCAGAAAGTGAGGTCATGGTCAGCACCCTTTTGTGCTTCAAATAGTCCAGCGCCCTGCTTCTGCCGATCATAAAGAGATAGGTTTTCAGGCTCACCTTGAAATTATATCGATGCTTATGGACGATGAGATCCGAAAAGGCGTCGATGGCCAGATCCTCCGCAGCCTCCATATCATGCACATACTGTTCTATGAAGAAAACAAGGTTATGAAAAAGCCCCTGCATGATTTCATCAAAGGCACTTTCCTCTCCATCCAGAAAACGGCGGTAGCTGCTTGCACCGTTATCCATCTGTGATCCTCCGTTCCGGGGCCTTGCCCCTTTCACTTATGATACGATTGAGCGGGCAGAACTCCTTATCCTTTTTGAAAAAATCCAAAAATTTTTCCCATCTGCCCCAAAAACAGGGCCGTCGGTTTTCCGGCGGCCCCTTACTTATAGAATCTGCTTCAATTTGTCCAAAAAGGCATCCTCGCCCCAAGTGTTGATCTTAAAGAACACGGCCTGACTGCCGCCGGATGTGATGGCAGACAAATGGATCGGCTGTGATCCGCTCTGAAACAGTGTCACACTCATGCTGAGCCGATTGCCTCCGGCATAGCTGTACCGTTCAAACACCCTGACGCTGCATCGGGCCTCTCCATCCCGGAAGTCGCTGCTCTCCTCCAGAGAAGCAGACATACTTCCACTTAGAATCCCATCCTCCACTCTTTGGAGCAGCTCATCAAAATTACCCCATACTGTTTTTTCGTATTTTGCCATATTCCATCGCTCCCCTCTCCCGGCTCCGGCAGGTCAGATTGGTTTTCTGCTACAGGAAGGAAGAGAATTCCCCATCCGAGCCTTCTACGGTCTTTCCTTTGCAGAAGCAGGTGATCTCCTCCATCGGCTGGCGGAGAAAGCCCCTCTGTTTTGCTGCAAACACCTCCGGGTGATTTTTTTCATCATAGCACATTTTCCTGAAAAAGGAAAGACGGTACTTGACATTTTTATTCTACATATGTAAAATACAATTATACTACATCTGTAGAAGGAGGGAATCTTATGAACAGCTCTATCCGAAAACTCCCGGACGGAGAACTGGAAGTCATGCAGGCCGTCTGGGCGGCACCGAATCCCTGCAACCGAAGCGAGATCCGCTTTGGCCTCACCCTGTCCCGGGACATTGCCGAAACCACCCTGCTGACCATGCTGTCCCGGCTGGCGGAAAAGGGATTTCTGGAAATTCACAAGGAGGGCAGAATCTCAGTCTATTCCCCACAGATCTCCCGAGAGGATTATCTGGCAAGTCAAAGCAATCGATTTTTTAAGAACCTATGCGGCGGCAGTATCTCTACCCTTGCCAGCGCCCTTTGCAGCAGCGGCCTTACCAAAGCAGAGCTGGACGAGCTGCGCAGGCTTTTGGAGGAGGATGCACTATGATGGGCGGCATCGGGATCTTCTTTGCGGCGCTGTTCAGCGCCTTTCTGGTCTGGGCCGTCTGGGAGAGCAACCAGCGGGATCTGGGCAAGGAGGAGGGACGGCGCTATACGCCTTTTCTGAGTAGCTTCTGCCTTCCCTTGATGCTTCTGGCCCTTCTGATTCTCAGCAGCTTTACTTACAGCATCACGGAATCGCTCCGCTTGATTGCCTCCACCTTCTTTGGTACCTTCCTGCATATCTGTATTTATAGTCTCATTCTGCTGGCTCTGGTGCCACTGCTTCGGAAGAAAATCAGCGCCCGGGCCTGCGGCTACCTCTGGATGCTCCCGAACCTTTTGTATCTGTCTCAGGCAGACTTTTTAAGTCCGGATCATCCTCTTTGGATCATCCATGTACCTGAAACACTTCTTTCAATTCTGACCGTGGTTTGGATCTCTGGGTTCTGCGTGGTTCTCCTCTATCAACTGCTAAGTCACATTGTTTTTCGGCATCGGATCCTGAAAAACGCAGTTCCGGTGCAAAATTCGGAGATTCTGGAACTTTGGAAGCAGGAACAGGAGGATGCCGGTATCGATAAGCCGTCTTACAAGCTGCTCCTCTCCCCTTCTGTCCGCACGCCGCTTTCCATCGGTCTTTGGAATCGCTCGATCCGGGTCATCCTGCCCCATTCCGATTATTCCCCGGATGAATTGCACCTGATTTTTCGCCACGAGTTGATTCACATTTGCCGGGAGGATGCATGGAGCAAATTTTCTTTGATGTTCTGCACGGCAGTCTGCTGGTTCAATCCCTTTATGTGGATTTCCATGGGGAAAAGCTTTGACGATCTGGAACTGAGCTGTGATGAAACGGTTCTCCTTCATGCAACGGACACCCAGCGTCGGCAGTATGCAGAGCTTCTGCTGAAAACCGCCGGACAGGAGCAGGGCTTTACCACCTGCCTCTCCGCATCAGCTTCTGCACTGCGGTATCGGATGAAGAATTCCGTGAAGCCCCGAACGCTTCACAGTGGCGCTCTGACCGTGGGACTTGTCTCCTTCCTACTGCTCATTACCTGCGGCAGTGTGGCTCTTTCCTATGACGGACAGACCGGAAAAGATGCGATTTTCTTCGGTCAGAACCCGGAAAGCTATTCGCTTACGGATATCCGGGACATGGAATTATCCAGTTACCGGGACTATCTCTGTCCGGATCCGGAACCGCTCAAAGACTATCTTTCCAATCTTCCGCTCCGGAAACTGACGGGTCATTATGACTTTAGGGAACATGACCGCTCTCTGATTCTGCTTTTTGATACCCCAAACGGCACACTGGGGCTGGATCTGGAAGACACCACGGTGAACCTCACAAAATTCTGGGGCGAGGAAATCACGCAGGAGCAGTTCTATGTCCCCGGCGGCCTCGACTGGGATTTTCTGGACACGGTGATCCTCAAAATGCCTGCCGTGGACATCCTCCTGACCGGCCCACGGAATACTACCACAACCCACGGCTCCGTTGATTCTGTGAGCCGGGTATCCGACGGGAAACGAGAAATCCTTCTGGATTCAGCGCTTTCCGATGATTCCATCACAGGGATCTACGGCACTATCGATTACGATACCATGACCCTGAATTTCCCGGAACCGCCGCTTTCCCCTGTGGTACTGAATATCTCCAGCTGGGACTGGAAAGAATCCGAAACAGTTACGCTTGCCTCTCCTGTGGAACCGATCTCACTTTCCGGGAAGTCCTCCCATTTTACCATTTCCGCCACATTTGCAGGCCCCGACACAGGGGTTTATGAGGCAGTCTTCCGCTTCGATCTGGAATACGAGGCCGGGTAAAAAATACTGCACCGAGGAAGGTCTATCCCTCCTCGGTGCATTTTTTGACACAGGCTTATGAAAGCAGCTCTAAAAATTCGTCCTCGGTGAGAATGGGGATCCCCAGCTCCAGCGCCTTGCGCTCCTTGGAGCCTGCATTTTCTCCCACCACTACAAAGGCGGTTTTTTTCGACACGGATCCGGAAACCTTTCCGCCCAGCAGCTCGATCTGCTCCGCAGCCGCCTCCCGGGTGAAGTTGCTCAGAGCGCCGGTCAGCACGAAGGTCTTTCCCTCGAACCGATTGTCGGTGATCTGCCGCTGGCTTTCAAAATTCACTCCGGCCTGCCGCAGCCGCCGGATCATCTCCCCCGCCTGCTCCTGTGCGAACCAGTCATGGATATTCTGAGCGGTAACGGCTCCCACATCGTCCACCCCGGTCAGCTCCTCCACGTCGGCATTCATCAGCGCATCCATGGTTCCGAAGTGGGCGGCCAGCGTTTTACCGGCCTTTGCCCCCACCTGCCGGATACCGAGGGCAAAAATCAGCCGGCTCAAATCCTGTTTTTTGCTGTTTTCAATGGATTTCAGCAATTTTTTTGCCTGCGTATCTCCCTTCTTCCAAAGGGTTTTCATCTCCTCCAAGGTCAGCTCATAGAGGTCTGCCGGACTTTTTACGAAATCCCTCTCGATCAAAGCCTCCACCAGTGCGCTGCCCAGACCGTCAATATCCATGGCGTCCCGGCTGGCGAAGTGGGCGATGGTTCGGCTGAGCTGGGCCGGACAGTTGGCTCCCGTACAGCGCAGGAAGGCGCCGTCCTCGTCCCGTTCCACCGGTGCGCCGCAAACCGGGCAGGTCTGCGGCAGAAAATAGGGCTGACTCCCCTCGGGCCGCTTGCTGAGATCCACCTCCAGAATTTCGGGGATGATCTCACCGGCCTTTCGGATGGACACGGTATCGCCCACCCGGACATCCAGCCGGGAAATAAAGTCCTGATTGTGGAGGGTTGCATTGGTCACGGTGGTTCCGGCCAGACGAACCGGGCGCACCACAGCCTTGGGAGTCAGGACGCCGGTACGGCCCACCTGAATGATGATCTCCTCCACCTGAGTCTGCTTGATCTCCGGGGGATATTTGTAGGCCACCGCCCATTTGGGGAATTTTGCCGTTTCCCCCAGCGCCTGCCGCTGATGCAGGCCGTTGACCTTGATGACAGCACCGTCAATGTCACAGATCAGCTTCTCCCGGGTTTCATTGATTTCCATGACCCGGTGGATCACCTGCTGCGGCTCGGAGAGGAGCTTGGCACCGATGACCTTGAAATTCCGCTCTTTTAAGTATTCCAGAGACTGGGCATGGGTGGAAAGCTCCACCCCTTCGGCCAGCTGCACATTGAATACCAGAATATCCAGCTTGCGCTTGGCGGCGATTTTCGGATCCAGCTGCCGCAGAGAACCGGCGGCGGCATTTCTGGGATTGGCAAACAGGGGCTGCCCCTCCCGTTCCCGTTCCGCATTGAGCTTTTCAAAGACCTTTTTCGGCATGAACACTTCGCCCCGGACAATGAGCCGTGCCGGCGCATCGGGAATGGTCATGGGAATGGATCGGATCGTCCGCAGATTCTCCGTCACATCCTCACCGACCATGCCATCTCCCCGGGTGGCTCCTCGGACAAACTGCCCGTTTTCATATTCCAGTGCCACGGAAAGACCGTCGATTTTCGGCTCCACGGAGAATTCCACATGGGGATCGGCAGCTTTCATCCGCTCCAGAAATTCCAAAAGCTCCTCCGGGGAAAACACATCCTGCAAGCTCATCAGCGGCACAGGATGCCGAACCTGCTCGAATTTGCTCAGAGCCTGTCCCCCCACCCGCTTGGTGGGAGAATCGGGCAGGGCCAGCTCCGGATGGGCGGCCTCCAATTCCTCCAGATGCCGCAGCAGTCGGTCATATTCAAAATCCGGCAGCTGGGGGTCATCCAGCACATAATACCGGTGGTTTGCTTCATTGAGCTGCTCGGTCAGCTCCCTGATTTCTTCTCTCGGTTCCATGGGTTCCTCCTGTGTGTAAAAAAGTTTGCGGCACATCGCCGACAATGACGGTTTCCGCCACCACCACCTGAGTGGAAACGGGAAAGCTGTCGGTTCTCCCCATCAGCAGAATGGTCACATCCACGGTAACATCCATGGTGATCTGCTGGAAGGTCTGATTGATACCGGCCTCGGAAAATGCGCTGTGAAAGGACGCATCGGAATTTCGGATGGTAAGCAGCCTCACCGGGATCATCGGCCCCTTGCCGGAGAAGAACTCCGGCAGGATCAGACTGCCCAGAGCGATCCCCAGCTGGGCCGAATCCGTACCCAGAATTTCCTCGTTGACCAGATTCAGAATATCGGTTTTCAGCCGATTGATCTCCGCCATATTGGTTTTGAGAGCCGTAATTCTTCCGTTATGATCCTTTTCCAGAAAAACCATCCGCTCATAGCGGATATTTCCGCTGACCATCTGCCGGGAAATGGCCTCGTTGATCTCATCCGAGGTGACATTGGTCACCTGCGTTCTGGCCAGCTGATCCGCAATGGGCCAGAGCTTTCCCCGAAAGGAAAGAAATCCCGCCCATAAAATTGGAAAAACCAGCAAAATCGACCAGATCCTGCGTTTTTTTCTCATATGATCCCCTCCGCATCATTCTATGCGGAGGGGTGCCGATCAGGACAATTTTTTCATATGGGCCGTGGCGGCCTTTGCCATGAGCCGCTTGGTTCCGATTTCGTCAAAGGCGATTTCCAGCAGGGCGTCGCCGTTCATCTTCATCACAGACAGAACCATGCCCTTTCCAAAGGCCGCATGGTGAACCATATCCCCCTTGCTGACCTCCAGAATGGGGGTATGCTGCACCGGTGCGGTGAAAACAGATTTCTCGCTTCGCTGGATCTTCTCCCGATAGGCCGCAGCCTGAGCGCTGATGCGGGGCTTTCCGCCGTTTCCATAGCCTGCGGCGGCCTGCGCCCGATCCTGTACTGCACGGACGCCGCCCTTATGCTCCAGACAGTCCTCGGGGATCTCCTTAAGGAACCGGGAGGGTCTGGCCCCATTGGTTCGACCATAGAGCATCCTCTGTCTGGCGTGGGTGATGTCCAGCGTTTTTCTCGCTCTGGTGATCGCCACATAGCACAGTCTCCGCTCCTCCTCCATCTCCGCATCGTCTCCGATGGAGCGCATCCCCGGGAACAGCCCGTCCTCAAAGCCCACCAGAAACACATGGTCAAATTCCAGACCCTTGGCGGAGTGAATGGTCATCAGCACACAGGCGTCCGCCTCGGCGTCATACTGCTCAATGTCCGTATAGAGGGCGATCTCCTCCAAAAATCCCGCCAGAGAGGGAGATTCCGCACTTTCTGCATAGTTTGCGATGCTGGATTTCAACTCTCGCACATTTTCCAGCCGGGTTCGGTTTTCCTCCGTTGGCTTGGAGCGGAGCATTTCCACATAGCCCACCCGATGGATCAGCTCCTCGTAGAAGTCCGGCAGACTGATGCCGGACTGAAGCAGCTCGGCCATGGATTCGATGAGATCGGCGAAGGCCTTGAGCTTGTTGGCCGGCTTTTCCAGCGCCGCATAATCTGTGGGATGGCTCACCACATGATACAGGCTGCACCCCTCGGCCTCAGCCAGCCGCTGGCACATTTCCACGGTCTTTGCCCCGATGCCTCTGGGGGGATGGTTCACGATCCGAAGCATCCGCAGGTCATCGGAGCGGTTGTTGATGAGCCACAGATAGGCCAGCATATCCTTGACCTCGGCCCGTTCAAAGAACCGGGTGCCGCCGATGATGCGATAGGGGATGCCGTTGCGTTTGAAGGCATATTCCACGGCGTTGCTCTGGGCATTGGTACGATACAGCACCGCATAATCCTTAAAATTCTTTCCGTGGGACATGGCAAGGATGCGCCCTGCCACATAATTGGCCTCCTCGCCCTCGTTGAAGGCTTCAAAATCCACCACAGGCGTCCCCTCGGGATTGGATGTCCAGAGCTTTTTGCCCTTTCTTCCCACATTATGGGAGATCACCGCATTGGCGGCATGGAGAATGGCCTGCGTGGAGCGGTAGTTCTGCTCCAAACGGATGGTTCGGGCCTTCTGATACTGCTTTTCAAAGTTCAGGATATTTTCGATCGTGGCACCCCGGAACCGATAGATGGACTGGTCATCGTCACCCACCACGCAGATGTTTTCACGGCCCCCGGCCAACAGGGAGGTGAGCAGGTATTGCAGGTTGTTGGTATCCTGATACTCGTCCACCAGCACATAGCGGAATTTCCGCTGATAGTAGGCCCGAACCTCCTCGTGGGTCTGGAGCAGCTCCACGGTCAGACGGATGATGTCATCAAAATCCAGTGCATTGTTCTCCTTCAGGCGCTTCTGATAGGTGGCATAGGCTCTGGCGATCTGGGCCAGACGGACATCGCTTTGCTCCCGGGCCTGCTGGGCACATTCCTCCGGGCCGATCTGTCCATCCTTCTGCTTGGAAATCACATTCAGCACCAGCTTGGCCGGGAAGCTCTTGTCATCCAGCCCCATTTCCTTGATGATTTCCTTCATAATCCGCTCGGAATCCGAGGTGTCATAGATGGTAAAGCTGCTGGTATAGCCCAGAAGCTCGATGTTGCGCCGCAGGATCCGGCAGCAGGCAGAGTGGAAGGTCATGGCCCAGATGTCCATGGCCTGCTCACCCAGCATTTTGCTCAGCCGCTCCTTCAGCTCATTGGCTGCCTTGTTGGTAAAGGTGATGGCAATGATGCTCCACGGGGCCGCCGGATTTTCCCGAACCAGACCGTCTGCCCGTTCCAGCTCCGCAGGGCTGGGATTCACCGGGAAATGCTCCAGAAAATCCACATCCTCCTCCGTGATGAAATCCGGGGCCCATTGGCTGTCGCTGGCACTTCCGAAGCGAATGAGGTTGGCGATCCGATTGATGAGGACGGTCGTCTTTCCGCTTCCGGCACCGGCCAGAAGCAGCAGCGGCCCCTCCGTTGCCATGACGGCCTCCTGCTGCATGGGGTTGAGCGTACAAAAAGCAGAGCGGATATAGGCTCTGCGGGCATTCAAATATTTGTTTTCCAGTTCCTTTGTCATACTACCACCTGTCTGTCTCTCCTGTATTTCTGTTTGGTCTATTTTACCGCATTTTCCCCGAAAGGTAAAGCCCTTTATTCGATTTGCTCTCTTAAAAGTCCAATGGCTTTTTTCTCGATCCGGGAAATCTGCACCTGACTGACCCCCATGACCTTTGCCACCCGGTCTTGGGTCAGTCCGTGATAGTAGCGCAGACGGATCACCGTCTGCTCCCGGCTGGGCAGACCTTCAATGGCCTGCCGCAGCGCCAGCTTTTCCACCATCCGCTCCTCGGATTCGCTGTCCGTCAGCACCTGCTCCAGAGTGAAGCCCTCGCTGCCGGTTTCCTTCTGAATGGATTCCACACTCTGGGTGGCTGTTTCCGCCATGGCGATCTCCTCCGGGGTCAGCCCGGAATGGGTGGCGATCTCCCCCACCGTCGGCTCCCGTCCGTAGACATTGGTCAGACGGCTTCGGACGGTGCGGATCTGGGCGGCCTGCTCCTTGAGGGTGCGGGAAACCTTGATGGCCCCGTCATCCCGGAGGAATCGGCGGATCTCTCCGGAAATCTTCGGCACCGCATAGGTGGAAAACCGGGTGCCATATGCCAGATCGAAGCCCTCCACCGCCTTGAGAAAGCCCACACAGCCCAGCTGGTACAGATCCTCCAGCTCGGTTCCCCGGCCCATAAATCTCCGGGCCACCGACCAGATCAGCCCGTTATTCTCCTCCACCAGCTGCCGGGTGGCCGCAGCATCCCCCTGCTGGGAGGCCCGGATCAAATCCTCCGTTTCTCTCATTGACGCCTCTGGATGCGGCGGCGCATATGTACGGTGGTTCCCCTTTTCTCCGAGGAGGTGATGTCCAGCGTGGTCATAAAATTCTCCATAATGGTAAAGCCCATACCGCTGCGCTCACTGCCTCCCGTGGTAAACATGGGAGTTCGGGCCTGCTGGATGTCCGGGATGCCCACCCCCTTATCCTTGACCACAATATCCAGCACATTTCCCTTGAGGATCCGGCACCGCAGGGTGATGACCCCGTATTGATTCGGATAGGCATGGACGATGCAGTTGGTCACCGCCTCGGAAACCGCCGTCCGAATATCCCCCATTTCCTCCAGAGTGGGATCCAGCTGGGCCGCAAAGCAGGCCACCGCCGACCGGGCGAAGGCCTCATTGGCGCTTTTGCTGGGAAATTCCAGAATCATATAATTTTCAAATTTCATCAGACTGCCTCCCTGATCTGTACCAATTTGTCGATCCCCGAGGTTCGGAACACCTTCATGGGCTGTTCTCCGATCCCCGTCAGCTCCAATCTGCCCTCGATCTGGGCCATTTGGCGCATGGAATTGATGACAACGGCGATCCCGGAGGAATCCACAAAGGTCACCTCACTGAAATCCAAAATACATTCCTCCGGGGTATAGGCTTCGATTTTAGCAGCGATCCCCTCGATATAGCTTCGGGCACGATGATGGTCGATCTCTCCGGTGAGGGCAATGGTCAGCCTTCCGTCTTGGAGATAACTTGTAAATTGCATGGGGTAGCCCCTCCTTCCAAACAGCTGCTTTCAGTATATCTCCCGATCCGTGCAGATGTAGTCGGAAGAAGGGCTTGGGAAAAAGAAAGGCCCCTGCTCCCCTTTTTCGGCATTTCAGAGGGAACAGGGGACAAAAAATCCCCCCGTACCGAAGCACGGGGGGGACGGGAATCTGAATTTTAGGAGCCTTACAGCAGCTTCATGGCAGCTTCGCTCTGCTCCAGCTGGGCGATCAGATCTCTGGCCTTCTGGGCCTTTTCCTTCTCGGCATTGACCACGGCCTCGGGGGCTCTGGCCACGAACTTCTCGTTACTCAGCTTGCCTTCGATGCTGCTGAGGTTCTTCCGAGCCTTCTCCAGTTCCTTGGCGATGCGCTCCAGCTCCTTGGCCACATCCACCAGCTGTCCCATGGGAATATAGAGCTTGGCGTCATGGGTGGTGCAGGTAACCATGCCGTTGAGGTCGGCAGGCTCTGCGTCCAGAATGGTCACCTCGTCGGCATAGGCCAGACGGGTGATGTAATCTCTGCCCTCTGCGAACACCTCGGGCTTGGAGGTCAGCACATAAAGCGCTGCCTTCTTGGAGGGGGGAACATTCATTTCTGCACGGCGGTTTCGGATGGAACGGATGGCCTCCATGACGGACTCCATCATCGTTTCCTCGGTCTTGAAGTCCAGCTCCTGCGTATAGACGGGCCACTTGGCCACGATCAGGGCCTCGCCCTCGTGGGGCAGGGACTGCCAGATCTCCTCGGTGATGTAGGGCATGAAGGGATGCAGCAGCCGCAGGGTCTGATCCAGCACATAGGTCAGCACCTGAAGGGCGGTCTGCTTGCGCTCCTCATCCTCGGAGTACAGACGAGCCTTGGTCAGCTCGATATACCAGTCGCAGTAGGAGTCCCAGATGAAGTCATAGAGCTTCTGAACTGCCACACCCATCTCGTATTTGTCCAGATTTTCGGTGACGGCAGCAATCAGGGTGTTGAGCTTGGAAAGGATCCACTTGTCGGAGGTTTCCAGCTTCTCCAGAGCAGGCAGCTCATTTTTTGCATCCTCGCCCAGATTCATCAGGACATAACGGGAGGCATTCCACAGCTTATTTGCGAAATTCCGGGAGGATTTGACCTTTTCCTCGGAGTAACGCATATCGTTGCCGGGGGTGGAGCCGTCCACCAGCATGAAGCGCAGGGCATCTGCGCCGTATTCGTCGATGACCTCCAGCGGATCGATGCCGTTGCCCAGAGATTTGGACATCTTCCGGCCCTGTGCGTCCCGGACGATGCCGTGGATGCAGACGGTATGGAAGGGAGCCTGATCGGTATAGGCCAGACCGGAGAAGATCATACGGCTGACCCAGAAGCCAATGATGTCATAGCCGGTGACCAGCACATCGGTGGGATAGAAATACTTGAGATCCTCGCTGTCCATATTGGGCCAGCCCAGCGTGCTGAAGGGCCACAGGGCGCTGGAGAACCAGGTGTCCAGCGTATCGGGATCCTGAGTCAGATGCTTTCCGCCGCACTTGGGGCAGCAGCAGGGGGCATTTTTCGCCACGATGGTCTCGCCGCAGTCATCGCAGTACCACGCCGGGATCTGATGACCCCACCAGAGCTGTCTGGAGATACACCAATCCCGGGTATTCTTCATCCAGTTCATGTAGATTTTGGTAAAGCGGTCGGGAACATACTTGATCTCGCCCTTTTCCACGCTCTCAATGGCGGGCTTTGCCAGCTCCTCCATCTTGACGAACCACTGCTTGGAAACCATGGGCTCGATGGTGCTGTGGCAGCGGTAGCAGGTACCGACCTCGTGCTTGAGGGGTTCGATCTCCTTGAGGAAGCCGCTTTCCTTCAGGTCGGCCACAATGGCCTTGCGGGCCTCCATGGTGGTCATGCCGGCATACTTGCCGCAATCCATGACCTCCGGCTCGCCCACGGTGGCACGACCGCTGGCGAACAGCTCGTCGGCGGCGGCCTTGTCGGCAGCTCCGGTCATAAAGCCGTCATAGGTAAAGACCCGAACCACCGGCAGATCATGGCGCTGGCCCACCTCGAAGTCGTTGGGGTCATGGGCCGGGGTGATCTTCACCACGCCGGTGCCCTTGGTCATGTCAGCGTGTTCATCGCAGACGATGGGGATCTCCTTGCCCACCAGAGGCAGGATCACATGGCAGCCATGGAGATGGGCGTACCGAGGATCCTCTGCGTTGATGGCAACGGCGGTATCACCCAGCATGGTTTCGGGACGGGTGGTGGCCAGCTCCAGCATCTCGCCGGTTTCCTTGACCGGGTAAAGGATGTGCCAGAAATTGCCGTCCATCTCCTCATGCTCCACCTCTGCATCGGAAATGGAGGTGTTGCAATGGGGACACCAGTTGACCAACCGATTGCCCCGATAGATCTTTCCCTGCTCATACAGCCGGACGAACACTTCCTTGACGGCATCGGAGCAACCCTCGTCCATGGTGAAGCGCTCCCGCTCCCAGTCGCAGCTGGAGCCGAGCTTCTTGAGCTGGGTCACGATCCGGTTGCCGTATTGGTTTTTCCATGCCCAGGCCCGCTCCAAAAAGCCATCCCGGCCCACCATATCCTTGGTAAGACCGTCCTTGGCCATGGCCTCCACGACCTTTGCCTCGGTGGCGATGGATGCGTGGTCGGTGCCGGGAACCCAGAGGGCGGAATAGCCCTGCATCCGCTTGGAGCGGATGAGAATATCCTGCATGGTGTTGTCCATGGCGTGACCCATATGGAGCTGACCGGTCACATTGGGGGGCGGCATAACGATGGTGAAGGGCTTCTTATTTTCGTCACGCTCTGCGTGGAAATAACCGCCCTCCTCCCACATTTTGTAGATGGAAGACTCGACCTCACTGGGGTCATAGATCTTCGGCAGTTCTCTGGCCATAGTAAAATTCTCCTTTTAGAGTAGTTGATAAAATAAAAAAGCCCCGAATCCCAAGGGATTCAGGACGAAAACGCATTTCCGTGGTACCACCTGAATTTCCGGCAGGCCGGACACTCTTTGCTGCTGTGACGGGCAGACCCGATTTCCCCTACTGCGATTCAGGAAAACAGCTCCGGGGCGACCATCCGCAGACGATCCTTCCAGCCTCGCACCACCCGACTGTTCTCTCCAAGGATCCGGGAGCGGAACCTCCCCTTCTTTGCATTTCTTTTTACAGAATATCACAGGAAAAGGGCCTTGTCAAGTCAGCATTTGCACAAAATCCCCCCGGCAAGAGGCCATTGGATCGGGCATGCAGGGATACCCGTATTTTTCATTGACGAAGGAGGAAAAACATTGTAAAATAATCCGGATCAAATCCATTCAGGAGGTGTGTACATGATTCTTGCAGCCTGCGTCGATGAGGCCATGGGGCTTCGGTTCAACGGGCGGCGGCAGAGCCGGGACAAGGCCGTGATCCAAGCGCTTCTGTCCCTCTGCCCGGAGGGAGTGCGTTATGCCCCCGGAAGTGCCGCTCTGTTCCCGGAGGGAGCCGGCTTCTGCGGAGCATCCTATCTGTCCGAGGCCAAGGCGGGAGACCTCTGCTTTGTGGAGGATCTTTCCTATCTGGACTACCCAGAGCAAATCGAGAAGATCCTGCTGTTCCAGTGGAACCGCAGCTATCCCGGGGATCTGTTTTTCCAATTTCCCGGGCAATGGCGTCTGGAATCCAAACGGGATTTCCCCGGAAACAGCCACGAAATCATTACAGTTGAGGTATATACACGATGAATCTGAAACAAAAACTCCATAAAAATCGACTTCTGACCCTCCTGCTGGCGGTGCTGACCCTGACGGGTCTGCTCTGCGGCTGTGTAGAAATGCAGGGGTACGAAGAAACTGAAATCACCGCCATTCCTGCCTATTCCGGAAGTCCCTATGTCTCTTTGGGCAGCGAACCGGACTTCTCCGCCGACGAACGCAGCTCCACCGAGCCATTTGAAACCTATGCGCCGCTGGACGGGCTGGGCCGCTGCGGTGTGGCCTATGCCAACATCTGCCTGGAGCTGATGCCCACCGAGTCTCGGGGGGACATCGGCAGGATCCACCCCTCCGGCTGGCACAGTGTCCGCTATGATTTCGTGGACGGCAAAAGTCTGTATAACCGCTGTCATCTCATCGGCTTCCAGCTGGCGGGGGAAAATGCCAACGACCGGAATCTGGTCACCGGCACCCGGTATATGAATGTACAGGGGATGCTGCCCTTTGAGAATCTGATCGCCGACTATGTGAAGGAAACCGGCAACCATGTGCTTTACCGGGTGACCCCGATTTTTGAAGGCTCCGATCTGGTCTGTCAGGGTGTACGGATGGAGGCTTGGTCTGTGGAAGATCAGGGAGACGGTGTCTGCTTCGATGTGTTCTGCTACAATGTCCAGCCCGGTGTGAAAATCGACTATGCCACCGGTGAAAGCGAGGCCGAGGCGATTTCCTCCGATGCGCCTGCACAGGACTATGTGCTGAACACCTCCAGCAAAAAATTCCATCGGCCTGATTGCTCCGCCGCAGCCTCCATTTCCGAAGGAAATCGGGAGGAAGTGACCTGCTCCCGGGACGAGCTGATCCAAAAGGGCTTTGCCCCCTGCGGAAGCTGCAAGCCTTAAGCATTGTTTCAAAGTCCCGGCATTGTCCGGGGCTTTTTTCTGCCCCGATCAACCACGGCAATGGCTTCCAGTCAATGGGCATAAAAAAACACCCCTTCGGGTGCAAAAAAGGTCAAAATTGAAAAAACCCCTGACCCACGGGCTTCCGATGCGCCGTCGATCAGGGGTTATCTCATTTCACTGTTGGGGCCTTTCATCCTTGGCTACCTCGCTTTCTACGGGATAGATGCGGCTTTCTTTCCTTTCCTGCTTCTTCCTTCTTCCCTTCTCTCTCAGGAAGCTGTCACGCTGAAGCGATCGAAAGTCCATCCTTCGATTCCGTTTTTCATGGGAATCTATGTTTTAGTTCTGCATTGGTATCACCTCTTTGTACCTATATAATAGCTCCTCACTTTGGATTTTACAATGCACATTCCATCCGAATTTGGCCCATTTTTCTCGTGCATATGGGAGAATTCCCTCGATTTTCAGATATTTCCCTTTCCTTTTTCCAAAGACTGTGATATAATAAATTCGTTAGGCGGTCGGTGGACTGCCCTTTTTTCCGGGCGGCTCTGGCCCGTCCACCACACACTGACCGCAATCGGCTCCCCCTTCCGGGCGGCCCTGATCGATGCGGTTTGAAGCTTGTCAGGAGGCAGGATATGACCATTCAAATTCCCCAGCCCCACCATCTTTCTCAGCTGCGGAGTCTCTGGAAGGAGGCTTTCGGGGACGCCGATGCCTTTCTGGATGTCTTTTATGCCACGGGATTTTCCCCGGAGCGCTGTCGTTGTATCTGTCTGGACGGAACGGTGGCTGCGGCACTTTACTGGTTCGACTGGACACTGGAGGGCCGGAAAATCGCTTATCTGTATGCCGTGGCCACCCGAAAGGCCTTTCGTCACCGGGGATTGGCCCGGGAGCTGCTGGACGGCACCCATCTGGTGCTTCAGCAGGCCGGATATTCCGGTTCCCTTCTGACCCCGGCTCGTCCGGAGCTGTTTGCCTTCTATGAGAGATCCGGCTACGGCCCGGCCTCCACCGTCAGGGATCGGATGATCTTGGCCGGAGCGGAGCCTGTCCCCCTCCGGGAAATCGGCCTTGCGGAATATCTGTCCCTTCGGCCCAAGCTTCTCCCGGCTGGCAGCGCTGTCCCGGACGAGGCCTATCTAAGCTATCTGGCAGCCCAGACCCGTTTTTATCGGGGCCGGGATTTTCTGATCTGTGCCGCCGCAGAGCAAGGGATCCTGACCGTGCAGGAATATCTGGGGGATTGGAACCAGCCCCCGGGGATCCTTGCCGCCTTGGGCTGTCAGAAGGGCCGATTCCTTGGCCCGGGCAGCGACCGGGTGCTGACCATGTATCGGCCTCTGGATGCCCATGGGGCGCCGCACTACTGCGGCTTTCCCATGGATTGATCCCCGAAAAATCCAAATGCCTGAAAACCCGTGGTTTTCAGGCATTTTTCATGGGAAAATCAATCCGTCTCTTCCTCCCGTCGGTCACAGAACACGCTGGAAGCACCGTCGATGCGAATGTTATGAACACTGTCCCGCACATGGAGGGTGGCCGGAACCACCGTTTCGATGCACACATCCCGGTTGTGGATGACCTGATCCTCCAGCATCTTCACCGCATATTCCCCCATAAAATCCATAGGGAGACGGCAGGTGGTCAGGGGCGGGATCATATATTTTGCCGCCGGAATATCATTGACCCCCACCACACTCAGATCCTGCGGAATGGACAGTCCCTTCTGGTAGGCCGCCCGATAGACGCCGGCGCACATGGAATCATTGGAGGCCAAAATCGCCGTAGGCAGGGGCTGCTCCCGGAAAAATTCGGTGCAAAGCTCATAAGCGCTGTGGGCGTTGAACTCCCCCAGCTTCACCAGCTCCGGCCGATACAGACCCTTTTCGGTCATATACTCCCGAAAAGCCGTGATACGGCCATCCTCCATCGAGCCTAAGATCTCATTGGATTCCACGCCGCCGATGAATGCGATCCGGGTGTGTCCGTTGGCGATGAGATAGTCCAGCGACTGCTGAACGGCGCTCTGGTAATCCACCACAATGGCGTCGAATTTCTGCAGATCCGGGCAGGCGTCGATGAACACCGTGGGCTTTTTCCATGCCTCGATCTGCTCCACATCCTTGGGAGAAAAGGTTCCGGTGCAGATGACACCATCCAGACCGGCCAGTGCATCTACTCCTGCTCCCAGGGTCACGACCTGCTTTTTATAGCCGCAGGCCTCCAGCTGCTTCTCAATGGCAAAGCGAATACATAGATAGTAGGGATCCTCCAGCTCGTCCTCGGGTGCATAGGAGTACAGAACGCCGACCTTCATGCGCTTTTTCCGATTTTTGCTCCGAACCTCGTATTCCAGTTCCTCTGCAATTTCAAAAATGCGCTTTTTGGTCTGTTCCATCACATTGAGGGTTTCGTCGTGGTTGAGTACCCGGGAGACGGTTGCAATGGAGACACCGGCCTTTGCGGCAATGTCTTTAATGGTTGCCATAGGATTCACCTTGCCTTTTCAGAATTTTGGGGTTGGATCAGGCCTTCTGCTTTTTGCCGGGGAGCTGGGAAACCAGCACGGCAAAGAGGATCAGGCCGGAGCCAAGGATCATTCTCAGCGTGATCTGCTCATGGAGGATCAGGACGGAGAACAGCGTGCCGAAAACCGATTCCAGAGAAAGGATAATGGCGGATTTTGTTTCATCCACATATTTTTGGGAAACGGTTTGCAGCAGATAGGTAATGGAGGTGCTGACCACGCCCAGATACAGCACAGCCAGAATACTTTTGGTCGAGGCCGCAAAGACAAAATCTCCTGCCAGCACCATGCCGATGAGGGACAGCACACAGGCCGTGGTCATCTGGAGGAAATTGAGAACCGTGGGACGGATCCGACCCACATATTCGCCGGTCAGGAAGATCTGAAGGGCAAAGCATACGGCGCACAGCAGGGTCAGGCCGTCGCCCAGACCCAGAGAAAAGTCCCGCTGCAAAGCCAGTACCCCGGCGCCGACCACCGCCAGCACCGCACCCACCAGACTGCGGGCCGGGATCTTTTTCCGATAAAATACCAGTGCAATGAAGGGGACAAAGACCACATTCGTGGCGGTCAGGAAAGCGTTTTTGGAAGGAGTGGTATATTGCAGCGCAATGATCTGCAAGGCAAAGCCGCCGAACAGGGCTGCGCCCAGCCAAAATCCGCATTTTGCTTCTTCCTTGGTGATGCTCTTGATCTGCTTTCTGCCCAGAGCGGTCATGATGACCGCAGCGATCAGAAACCGAATGGCCATGATCTGAAAGGGGGTCAGGGTTTCCAGTGCCATGTCGCTGGCGACAAAGCCGCCGCCCCAAATCACCGTTACGGCCAGAAGGCCGAGGATACCGAGATACTGCTTCATAAATTACCTCACGATTCTTTTATACATTTTGATTATATCACAGATTTCCCAAAAGAAAAAGGGGCATATTCATGCCCCTTTTTATCTTGCTGAACTGCCGAGGCAGTCTTTTCTAGTTGAGCTTGGTTTCCAGCTCCTTCTGGAGATTGCCGAACACCTCGTCCACATCAGCGCCGTTGAGCAGGACATTGGAAATGGCTGCACCGATATAGTCGCTGGCCTCCTGATCGTTGACGGATGCAGGCAGGTTGGGAACATTCTTACCGTTCTCGATGAACACCTCGTAGACATTGCCCTCACCGAAGAAGGGGTCGCCCTGCTGGAAGATCTCCTCCTCGTAGGAGGGGATGTAGGAGGGATACAGGCCGTACTTCTGGAATCCGCTGGCCTGAAGTGCGGTGTCGGTCATGGCAAAGGTGCAGAAGTCCTTTGCAGCCTCGGGGAACTTGGTCTTGGCATTGATGGCAATGTTGGAGCCGCCGTTGGTGACATCGTACTTGCCGCCTTCGATCATGGGCAGATCCATGGCAGACCACTTGCCGGCGGTCTGGGGCCCCTTGTCCTTGATGGTGCCGATCATCCAAATGGCCTCGGGAATACAGGCAACGGACTCATTGACCACGGTCTGCTCGTACTCGTCCCAGCCGTTGTACTTGAGGACTACGCCGGAATCGAAAATCTTGTCATACATATGCATGGCCTTCAGGGATTCCTCGCTGCCGACCTGAGGCTTGCCGTTCTCGTCGAACACGCTGATACCCATCTGTCCACGGATGGTGGAATACAGACCGGCCTTGTTGGGGTCGCAGGGCAGCATCTTGACCGGGTCGCCTGCGGGGGTCTTGCAGGTAGCCTCGATCTTCTTGCCGGCCTCGATCAGATCGTCCCAAGTCTTGATGTCCTCGGGCTTCACACCGGCCTGCTCAAAGTAGTCGGTGCGGTAGAACATCCCGACGGGGCCTGCATCCCAAGGGAAGCCGTGGGTCTTGTCCTTGTACTGCACCTCGGAGAGCTTGGAGCCAAGGAATTCCTCGGGCTTGATGCAGTCGGTCACATCCAGAAAGCCCTGAGGGAACTTGTCTGCGTAGCCGATCAGCACGGTGCCTTCAATGGCAATGATGTCGGCAATGCCGTTTCCGGTGGCCAGAGAGGTGGAGAGCTTGTTGTAGATCTGGCTGGTACCCATTTCCTCGAACACGAACTTCACCTCGGGGTGGGTCTTCTGATACTCCGCTGCTGCATCCTGAAGCTGCATCAGCGCCACATCCCATGCCCATACGGTCAGCTCCACCTCGCCGTCAGCGGCGCCGCCCGTTTCCTTCCCGCCACAGCCGACCAGCGTACAGGCCGCCATGACCACTGCCAGAAGCAGTGCTACGAACTTTTTGGTTTTCATTTTCTTGTTTCCTCCTTCGTTTTGTATGCGTTTATTCCTTCACTGCGCCGCCCATCACGCCAGCCACAAACTGCTTCTGGAACACCAGGAAGATAATCAGGATGGGCAGGGTCGCAATGGCCGTCGCCAGCAAAATGACTGCGTAATTCTTATTGGTGGGGTTGCCGTCCAGCATGGCCAGCGCAATGGGGAGGGTGTACTTCTTCTCGCTGCCCAGAATGATGAGGGGCCACATGAAGTTGTTCCACATACTGGTAAACATATAGATGACCAGAGCGCCCAGTGCAGGCTTGATGTTGGGCAGGACGATTCGGAAGAACAATCCCAATTCTCCCACGCCGTCGATCCGTCCCGCCTCCAGCAGCGCCGTGGGGAACGAAAGCATATTCTGCCGCATGAGGAAAATGCCGAAGGCATTGGCCAGCATGGGAAGGATCACGGCCCAGTGGGAATCGGTCATGTTGATGTTAATCATCATCTCGAACAGAGGCACATACATGACCAGAGAAGGGATCATCATGGAGCCCATGACAAAGCCGAAGATCAGACCCTTTCCCTTGAAGTTGAACTTAGCCAGCGCATAACCGGCGGAGGAGAAGATCAAAAGGGCCAAAATGGTGTACACCGTGGAAATGAACAGGGTATTTCCGATGGCGGTGAGCAGATCCACCTTGCCCACCAGAATTTCCAAATTCGCCAGCAGCTCGGTGCCGATGGTGAACTTGGGCGGCACCGACAGGATCTGATTGTTGGTGTTTGTGCCGGATACGAACATGAAGTAGAAGGGGAACAGCGACAAAAACGCTGCAATGCCCAGGATCGTATAGACAATGACTTTACTGACTTTTTTCATGTCTTAATCCTCCTTGGTCAGCTTGAACTGCACCACGGACAGCAGTGCAATGATAATGGTCATGACATAACCGATGGCGGAGGCATAACCGAACTTGAGGTAGCGGAAGCCGTTGTTATGCAGGTACATCCCCAGCGTAATGGTTGCATTGTTGGGGCCGCCTGCGGTCAGGATGAACGGCTCATCGAACAGCTGTAAGGTGCCGATGGTGGAGGTGATGGTGCAGAAGATGATGACCTGCTTCACCATGGGGATGATGACATGGAACAGCTTGTCCCAGAAGGTGGCGCCGTCGATGTCGGCGGCCTCCAGAACATCGCTGGGGATGGCTTGGATTCCGGCCAGCAGGATAATCATGTTGTAGCCCATCCATCTCCAGGTGATGGAAATGATGATGGCAAAGCGGGCGGGCCATTCCTCGTAGAACCAGTTGATGCCGTGACCGCCGCAAAGCTCAATGACATAGTTGATGAGGCCATGGTCGCTGTTGAGCAGAACCTTGAACACCAGCGCATAGGCAACCAGAGCGGTGACGGAGGGCAGGAAAATGGTGGTGCGGAAGAAGCCTCTGCCCCGAATGAACTTCTGCTCCACCGCCACTGCGATCAGCAGCGCACAGCCGATCATGACCGGGACTTGAATGATGAGGAAAATGAAGGTATTGAACAGAGATTTGTAGAAAATCTCGTCCTGAAAGAGCTTTTTGTAGTTTTTAAGTCCCACAAAGACATATTCACCGGAGGTCAGCTCAAAGAAGCTGAGGTACAGCGAGCGGAGGATCGGATACAGCATAAAGATGGTAAACACGATCACCACAGGTGCGATGAAAATATAAGGTGCGTTCTTTTTGGTCACCAGAGGACTTCTCGGCGTTTTATTCATGGAGATTCACCCTTACTTTCTTACTTTCCTGAACCAGCGCTCCGTTTTCTGCCGTACTCAGCCGCAGATGGAGAGCGTAGTCATTGAGTCTTGTCTGATTGCGGAAGGTCTGTTCCTCACCGCAGGAATTGGAGCCGACACCGGAGTGCTTGGCGTCGATGTGGACGATGGTTCTGTCACAGCGCCGGATCTCTCCCATGTGCTTGGCCTGCTCCAGTGCGTCGATGGTGTAGTCATGGACATCGAAGCCGAAGCTGCCGTCGGCAGAGATCATCAGGCTCTGGGCCTCGTCTCCCACCGCCAGCCAGCGTGTCTCTCCCCGATGACCGTTTTCCTGAGGCATGGCGTATTCTGTATGCATCCCATCCAGATTGCTCTCATAAACGCCCATGTGGGCGCAGGAATTCATATCGTCATAGTTTTCCATGGGGCCGAGGCCGTACCAATGAACCTGCCGCAGCTGCCGGGGAAGCTCCAGCTCCACGCCGATCCTTGGGATGAACTCCGGTGCGAAGCCGCTGTACCGGAAGCCGTTCATATCCAGATCCAGATTCATGGTGCCGTCGGCAAAAATCCGATAGGCGTAATGGCACTTGAAGCCGAAGGCCATGCTCAGGGGGGAGAAGTGGGTGTAGACATCCACCGCCACCGCCTGCTCCAGCCGGCGGATCTCAAAGGCCTCCAGCTGCTCCTGCTGCTTTTGCAGGAAGTATTTCTCGTGCCAGTCGGTGACCTTGTACATATCGTTGTCGATGGTGGCCCGACGCAGGTTCATGGCAGGGCCTTTGGTGATCCATTCTCTGCCGTTGACCTGATAGGTCAGAAGCCGACCGGAAATCTTATCGAAGCGGACTTCCCCATTTTCTGTCCGGATGCTGGCCTCGGTGGCGGTTTCCTCCACACGCAGGCTTCCCTCCGGTGCGGCGGCAGGCGCTGGGGCAGGGGCCTCCACGGGAAGCTCCATCTGGCAGACGGAGATCACATGACCGGGCTGGGAATACAGGGTCTTTTCCCGGTTGACGAAGGTCAGATTCAGATAATATTCGGTATTGGGCTGGGCCTCCGGCTCTGCGATGGGCAGGGTCAGAAGCTCCTGCTTCTGGGGTGCCGCATGAAGGGCCTCGGTTCCCTGCTGAAGCACCTTTCCGTCTGCCGTCACCGTCCATTCCAGCTCCAGACCGTCGAGGCTGCGGAAGTAATAGCGGTTTTCCACAGAGATGATGCCCAGATTCAGGTCGATCTCCTCGGCAACCACCGGGGCAATGACCTGCTTGTAGTTGACCAGCCCCGTGGAGGGAACCCGGTCGGGCCGCAGCAGACCGTCCATGCAGAAATTGCCGTTATTCGGCACATCTCCGAAGTCGCCGCCGTAATAATAGGTGGTGTTTCCATTGGCATCCTTCTGGGCAATGCCGTGGTCATACCACTCCCAGATGAAGCCGCCCTGCAATCTGGGATAGGTGCGGAACAGCTCCTGATAGTCCTCCAGATTTCCGGGGCCGTTGCCCATGGAGTGACCGTACTCGCAGAGGATATGGGGCTTGCCATGGGCGTCGCTGCCCTCTGCGATCCGCTTCATGCCGTCCAATCTGGTATACATGGTGGAATAGACATCCGTGATGTCCGCAGAGAAATCGCCCTCATAATGAACCAGCCGGGAGGGATCCAGCTGATGGATCGCCTCGGAGGTCTTGGTGAAATTCATGCCCACAGAGGATTCGTTGCCCATAGACCACATGAGGATACAGGGATGATTGCGATGCTCCCGGATCATGCGGAGGCTGCGATCCTGAAAGGCGGCCGTCCAGCTGGGCAGCTCATTGAGCCACTCGTACTTTTGGATCCATTCAAAGCCGTGCGTCTCCAGATCTGCCTCGTCGATGACATAGAAGCCATAGCGGTCGCAGAGATCATAGAACCATGCGGCCTTGGGATAGTGGGAGCAGCGGATGGCATTGATGTTGTGCTGCTTCATGAGCTTGAGGTCTTCCTCCACCACCTCGGCCCGGACGGTTGCACCGCCGTCGGGACTGAAATCGTGGAGATTCACACCACTGAGGAGAATGGGCTGTCCATTGACCCGGAAATTACCGTCCCGAACCTCAATTCTGCGAAAGCCCGTGGTCACGGTGGCTGCATCCAGCTCCTGACCCTGCCGCAGCAGCTTCAGCTCTACGGTGTAAAGATTCGGAAGCTCTGCGCTCCACGCCAGCGGCTGTTCCACAGTGGTAGTCAGCTCTGCTCTGCCGTTTTCCACCGGGCAGCTTCCCTCTGCAGCCACTGCGGCATTGCCGTCCAGCAGGCGGAAGGAAATCTCATCGGCGGTGGAGTCGGACTCGATCTCCAGCCGCAGGATCCCGGATTCGTACCGATCATCCAGCGTGGCCTCCACCCGGAAGTCCCGGATCCCGGCCTTCGGCTCGGTGAGCAGGGTCACATCCCGGAAGATGCCGCTGTACCACCACATATCCTGAGCCTCCAGATAGCTGCCGTCGGACCACTGATAGACCCGGACTGCGATCTGGTTGGAGCCGGTATGCAGGAAGTCGGTCACATCAAACTCGGAGGCCAGACGGCTGACCTTGCTGTAACCCACGAACTGACCGTTGATCCAAAGATCATAGGCGCTGCTCACACCATTGAACCGGATGACCCAGCGCTGCTCCCCCAGCTCGTCGATCTGAATTTCCCGGCGGTACAGACCCGTGGGGTTTTCAGAAGCCACATAGGGGGGATTGATGGGGAACAGATACCAGACGTCGGTATAGTGCATCCTGCCGTAGCCCTTGAGCTGCCAGCAGGAGGGAACCTCCAGAGAATCCCACGCAGAATCGTCATAGTCGGGCTGCTCGAAGCCGGCAGGCGTGCAGGCCGGCGCCCGCAGATACCGGAATTTCCAGTCACCGTTGAGACTGATTTGCTGACCGTGGGCAGAGGCTCTGTGGAAATCCGTGTGAGATTGTCGGCGGTTGATATGAAGCAGTTCTTCATTCTCCCATCTGTTTTTTACTCTTTCCATAAGCGTTCCTCCTTTTCCTTTTCATAAAATCTTATCTCTTTAACTGGTAAAAATAAGTTAAAGCTTGTCGGTAATCAAATCATATCATTTTACCCGTTTTCCGTCAATAGTTTACCTAGTAAAATCGTCTCTCCCATCAACTTTTCTACGAACAGCATGAAAATTCCCCTATCATTCTGTGGATATTGCACCATATGCGGCTGTGAATTTCCACTCATTTAGTAAAATTTAAAAATTTTACTTGAATTTTATCAACTCCTGTCCTATACTATATAAAAATGAACTCAGGTGGTGTTTCTATGAATGGCCTTTCCAAAGTAAACGATTTATTCTCCCGGCTGGTGGATTTACTTCTGATGAATCTGCTGTTTTTACTGACCTCTCTGCCGCTGATCTCCATCGGGCCGTCCCTCTGTGCGCTTTACAGCGTCAATCTCAAGATGGTGCGTGGGGAGGACGGGCATCTCATCCGGGCCTATTTCCGCTCCTTCCGGGAAAATTTCCGGCAGGCCTGCCCTGCCTCCGTCCTGTTCGGGCTGGGCTTTGCCCTTCTGCTGGCGGATCTGCGGATCGCCATGACCCACAGCGGCACCATGTATCTGCTGGTGGGGATCTTCTCCGGCATTGCGCTGGCGGCCCTCAGCATCTGCTTTCTCTACTTCTTCCCCATTCTCTCCCGGTTTCAGTTCACCGTCAAGCAGGTATTTGTCCATATGCTGGCCATGATCGGCTCCCAACCGAAAACCCTTGGTCTGCTGGTGCTTCTGGATCTGCCCTTCGTCTTTTTCCTCTGCTACTCGGTCTACACCGCAGCCGCCGTCAGCATCTTTCTGTGCATCATCGGCTTCTCTGCCCTGACCCATGTGCAGGCCACCCTGTTCCAGCCCCTGTTCGCCCCCTACGAGCGAAGCTAGGCGGCTAAGATTTGTTAAAAAACGCCTTCCTTCCCCCTGCTGGGGATTGACGATTGCCCTTGGCATCTTTTATAATCGGGTCGAGGGAGTAATTCCGTGCGGAGTATTCCGCATGAAGCCAACCGTCAGATCGGTTCCTCCGGAACCCGGAAGGCTGAATGAATGAGACTCATGTACCGCTTTTGCCCACGGGTGACAGCGGTGCATGGGTCTTTTTTTATGTTGAAAGGAGTATTTTACCCATGAAGCAAGCATACACCCAGTCCTCCGAGGATGTGCTGGGCCAGCTCAACGCATCGCAAACCGGATTGGATCCGCAGGAGGTTTCCCGGCGGCAGCAGCAATACGGCCCCAACAAGCTCAAGGACGCCGAAAAGAAATCCATCTGGCGGCGGTTTCTGGATCAGCTCAGGGATCCGATGCTGATTATCCTGATGCTGGCCGCCGCCGTTTCCGCCGGAACCACCGTTTTGCACAATGTCCGCAATCCCCAGCAGCCCGAGGGGCTGGCAGAGGTATTCATCATTCTGATCGTGGTTCTGCTCAATGCCATTTTGGGTGTGTTGCAGGAATCCAAAGCCGAGGCCGCCATTGAAGCCCTGCAAACCATGACCGCCGCCACCTGTAAGGTCTTGCGAAACGGCGGGCTTTGTGTGGTGCGCTCCGAGGAGCTGGTTCCCGGCGATGTGGTGATCTTGGAGGCCGGAGATGCGGTTCCCGCCGATGGCCGTCTGCTGGAATCCGCCAGCCTCAAAATCGAGGAGGCCGCCCTCACCGGCGAATCCGTCCCGGTGAACAAGGTCATCGAGGCGCTGGGCTTGCAGGCCGGGCAGGAGGAGATCCCTCTGGGCGACCGGAAGAATATGTGCTATATGGGCTCCACCGTGGTCTATGGCCGGGGCAAGGCCCTGATTACCGGCACGGGCATGAACACCGAAATGGGTAAGATCGCCGGGGCCTTGGCCGCCGCCACCGACGAGCAGACCCCTCTGCAAAAGAAGCTGGACGAGCTGGGCAAGACCCTGTCCAAGCTGGTGCTGGGCATCTGTATTTTCATCTTCCTGTTCAATCTGACGATGGCCGGCTCCTTTGCGCTGGACACCATTCTGGAGACCTTCATGGTCGCCGTTTCTCTGGCTGTCGCCGCCATTCCCGAGGGCCTTGCCACGGTGGTCACGGTGGTGCTTTCCATCGGCGTCACCAATATGAGCAAGCGCAATGCGGTGATCCGGCGGCTCACCGCCGTGGAAACTCTGGGCTGTACCCAGATCATCTGCTCCGACAAGACCGGCACCCTGACCCAGAATAAAATGACCGTGGTGGAGCATCACGGCCCCACCCGCCTGCTGGCCAGCGCCATGGCCCTATGCTCTGATGCTGTGCTGAACAGCGACGGGCAGGCCGAGGGAGAGCCTACCGAGGCCGCTCTGGTGCATTTTGCCTATCAGCAGGAGCTGCCCAAGCCCTTGCTGGAGCAGGCCCAGCCCCGGGTGGACGAAGCGCCCTTCGATTCATCCCGGAAAATGATGTCCACCGTCCATGCCGCCGAGGGCCGTTTCCTGCAATATACCAAGGGCGCTCCCGACGAGGTACTCAAGCGCTGTACCCATTGGCTGGATGGGGAGCAGCTTCGTCCCATGACCGAGGAAAAGCGGTCGGAAATTCTGGAAATCAACAAATCCATGGCCGACAAAGCTCTGCGGGTTCTGGCCGCAGCCCTGCGCCGCTGGGAGGAACAGCCCCGGGAGAATGCCCCGGAATTTCTGGAGCAGGAGCTGGTCTACATCGGTCTGGTGGGCATGATCGACCCGGTTCGTCCCGAGGTAAAGGCTGCCATTATGGAATGTCGCAGCGCCGGGATCCGTCCTGTGATGATTACCGGCGACCACAAGGATACCGCCATTGCCATTGCCCGGGAGCTGGGCATCCTCACCGACCCGGCCCAAGCCCTCACCGGCGCCCAGCTGGACGGGATCTCCGACGAGGAGCTGGCAAAAACCATCGGAAATTACACCGTCTACGCCCGGGTCCAGCCGGAGCATAAGGTGCGCATCGTCTCAGCGTGGAAGGCCAACGGAGCCATTACCGCCATGACCGGCGACGGCGTCAACGATGCCCCCTCCATCAAAACCGCTGACATCGGCATCGGCATGGGCATCACCGGCACGGATGTGACCAAGAATGTGGCGGATATGGTGCTGGCAGACGATAATTTTGCCACCATCGTCACCGCCGTAGGCGAGGGCCGCCGGATCTACAACAACATCCGCAAGGCCATTGGGTTCCTTCTGGCCTCCAATATGAGCGAGGTATTGGGCGTGTTCTGCTCCACCTTGATGGGCTTTACCCTGCTCAACCCGGTGCATCTGCTGTTCATCAATCTGGTCACCGACTGCTTCCCGGCGCTGGCGCTGGGCATGGAGCAGGCCGAGCCGGATACCATGCAGAAGCCGCCCCGAAGCGCCAAGGACGGGATCTTCTCCGGCGGATTGGGCTTCGACATTGCCTATCAGGGGATCCTTGTCACGGTCATTACCATTGCCTCCTATCTCATCGGCCACTGCTTCGAGGCAGGCCGTTTCGAAATGCCCCACGGCATCAGCGAGGATGGCATGACCATGGCCTTCCTCACCATGTCCATGTGTGAGATTTTCCACGCCTTCAATATGCGCTCCCAGCGCAAGTCCATCTTCACCCTCGGCACCCACAATCCGGTGCTATGGGGGGCCATGCTCGGCTCTCTGGTGCTGACCACGGCTGTTCTGGAGATCCCCTTCCTTGCCAATGCCTTCGGCTTCACCCCCATCAGCTGGACGGAATACGCTGTGGCGCTGGCGCTGGCCATTCTGGTCATCCCCATTGTGGAGATCGTCAAGCTGATCCAGCGCAGACGGGCCTGATTCTCTGATTTTTCCCGATAACCGACACAAGCGCACCATTCCCGAGAGGCACGGAGCCTCCAAGGTTTGGTGCGCTTTTGATATGGAAACAGGCAGGATTTGGTCTGTGACCGTCGGGAAATCGTCTCCCTGAACGGCTCCTGCTTCATCGGAGGGCGGATCCCGTCGAATTGGAATTTTCCGGCTGAGAGAACGGCTCTGCCGACCATAAAAAGGGTCTGCCGTAAAGCTTCACGGCAGACCCTGATGTTTCTATTTCTTTGGAACCTGTTCCACTTTTATTTTGCGGAGGAGCCTATTTCCCGATCCTTGAGCATAGCCGCCGCCACGCACAGAGAGAGGAAGCACTGCTCCTTGGAGCTGGAACGGGACTCCATGGCCACCGGCACCCGGGTACCGGCCAGAACACCGCAGGAATTCACCTGAGGTGACATAGACAGCACCTTCATCACCGTGTTCGCTGCAATCAGATTGGGCATGACCACCGCATCGAATTCGCCGCAGTAAGGGCATTCATAGCCCTTGAGCCGTGCGGCCTCCTTGCTGACGATCAGATCCCACGGAATGGGGCCGACCAGCTCACAGTCGGAGGTATGCTCCATTCTGTGGGCACGGACGATATTCTGGGCCTCCACCGTATCCCGCATATGGAAGGAGGGCTTCTCCACCAGCGCCAGAACGGCGACCTTAGGATGCTGGATGCCCAGATGGTTCAGGGTATCCACCAGATTCTTGACGATCTTCTTCCGCTGGCCCTCGGAGGGGTTGATCAGCACCGAGACATCGGACAGGGCCAGAACCTTATCGTAATATGGCACCTTGATGAGAGCGACCTCGCTGACTAAGCCGTTGACCATATTGTACTTTTTGTCCAAAATGGGCATGAGGAAATTTCGGGTGGAGGTATTGCCACGAACCAGCAGATCGCCCAGACCGTCATTGATGATGCTCAGAGCCTTTTTCATGTAGACATGATATTCATCGTTCATCTCATAGTCGGGAACGGCGGCGATGTCATAGTTCCGATCCAGATACCCGAATTTTTCCAGAAGGGCCAGAATTTTCCGTTCGGAGCCGACCAGAATCGGATGGAGAAAGCCCTCGGCCTCGGCCTCGAACACCGCTTGGATCATATTTTCCAGTTCGGCACCGGCAATCACCGCACGGGCCCGATAATTCAGAGATTTTGCACGCTGAATCACAAAATCAAATTCTTTTTCATATTGATACATGGGAAACTCCTTTCAGATGCAAAATTTTAGAACAGACCTGCGCCCTGATTGATGAGCAGGAACAGCGGGGCAAAGACCAGCGCCACCACAGTCATCAGCTTGATGAGGATGTTGATGGAGGGGCCGGAGGTATCCTTGAAGGGATCGCCCACGGTATCACCGACCACAGCGGCCCGATGGGCTTCGCTGCCCTTGCCGCCGTGATGGCCTTCCTCAATGTACTTCTTGGCATTGTCCCATGCGCCGCCGGCATTGGACATGAAGATTGCGGCAAGCACACCGGTGACCAGCGCACCGGCCAGCATACCGCCCAGAGCTGCCGTACCCAGCACACAGCCCACCACCAGAGGTGCTACCACGGCGAGAACGCCGGGAACCAGCATTTCCTTCAGAGCGGCTTGGGTGGAAATGGACACGCAGGAGTTGTAGTCAGGCTTGCCGGTTCCCTCCAAAATCCCGGGGATGCTGCGGAACTGTCTGCGAACCTCCTCGATCATCTTGAAGGCGGCCTTGGAAACGGAGTCCATGGTGAGCGCCGAGAAGAAGAAGGGCAGCATACCGCCGATGAACAGGCCGACGATGACCTTATAGTTCAGCAGGTTGATGCCTGCCTCGGAGATGTTGACCGCCTCTGCATAGGAGACAAACAGGGCCAGTGCCGTCAGGGCCGCAGAACCGATGGCAAAGCCCTTGCCCATGGCGGCAGTGGTATTGCCCACAGCGTCCAGCTTGTCGGTGATCTTACGGACATTACCCTCCAGACCGGACATCTCAGCGATACCGCCGGCGTTATCCGCAATGGGGCCGTAGGCGTCCACCGCCACGGTGATTCCGGTGGTGGAAAGCATACCCACAGCGGCCAGTGCAATGCCGTACAGGCCATTGGCCAGATAGGCGCCGATGATGCCCACGGCAATCAGGAGAATGGGGATCGCAGTGGAATTCATACCCACGGCAATGCCGCTGATGACGGTGGTTCCGGCACCGGTTTCGGACTGCCGTGCAATTTTCTTGACGAAGCGATAGTCACCGGAGGTGTAGATCTCGGTCACAGTGCCGATCATCATGCCCACCACCAAGCCGAAGATGATGGCGATGGCGGAGCGATAGTTATGGAAGAATACCTTGCTGAGAATCAGCGTCCCGATGACAACCAGCAGGCTGGCTGCCGTGGTACCTGTTTTCAGAGCCTTCTGAGGGCTGGTCTTTTCGCCGCCCTTGACGAAGAAGGTACCGAGGATGGAAGCGGCGATGCCCAGTGCTGCCAGCACCAAGGGGAACACCGCACCGGAAATGTTATAATAGATCGCACCCAGCGTGATGGCAGAGACGATGGAGCCGACATAAGACTCAAACAGATCTGCCCCCATGCCTGCCACATCGCCCACATTATCGCCCACATTATCCGCAATGGTCGCCGGGTTTCTGGGGTCATCCTCGGGGATACCGGCCTCGACCTTACCCACAAGGTCAGCGCCCACATCGGCGGCCTTGGTATAGATGCCGCCGCCCACTCTGGCAAACAGCGCAATGGAAGAAGCGCCCAGAGAGAAGCCGGACAGCACATGGGTATTGCCGGTTACAAGATACACGGCCCCCACGCCGATCAGGCCCAGACCGACCACACACATCCCCATGACAGCGCCGCCGGAGAAGGCCACCGACAGGGCCTTGTTCATGCCGGAATCCTTGGCTGCCGCCGCAGTCCGGACATTGGCTCTGGTGGCCACATTCATGCCGCAGTAACCGGCGACGGTGGAAAATACCGCACCCAGCAGGAAGGCCAGCGCCGTATCCCACGCAATGCCGATGCCGATGCCCACAAACAGCACCGCCACAAATACGATCAGGATCTTATATTCCGCCATGAGGAACGCCTGTGCGCCCTCGTGAATGAAGGAGGCAATCTCCTGCATCCGCTCCGTTCCTGCATTCTGCCTGCTCACCCTCCGGGACAGATACCCGGCAAAAAGCAGGGCCATGGCACCGAGGATCAATGCAGTAATCGTCCATGAATTCATCATATCAACGATTCCTTTCTGTGATGTACTGGCGTCTGACGCCGGATACCAGTATAGCCCATCGGTTCCGGGAATACAAGTTTTCCCGTCGAAATCATCCTTCCAAACTTTTGTATCATTTTTTATGCAATCTGTATATTATTGAATTTTTTACATGGTATGTGTGTGGGTTTATGCACATTCTGTCTATATTCATATACATTCTTCGATATTATATTTTGGACATTTTTCGTAATTTTCAGAAGAAAATCCTACATTTTTTAGAATTCTCCCCTCTGAACTTCGCTTCTTTCCGCCCAAGACCATCAAAAAAGCGCCCGGGACTCGGGCGCTTTCTGCTCCTCTGCGGAAGGTCGGCTCACTCTCCGCTGTGCTTCTGCCGGTCAGCTGCGGCCGCCAACAGGAGCTTGATCCGGTTGAGCTGGTTGACCTCGCTGGCGCTGGAATCATAGTCGATGGCCGCAATGTTGGCCTGAGGATAGGCCTGCTTCAGCCGCTTGATGACCCCCTTCCCCACCACATGGTTGGGCAGGCAGGCAAAGGGCTGGATACAGACGATATTGGGAACCCCGGAGCAGATCAGCTCGATCATTTCTCCCGTGAGGAACCACCCCTCGCCATACTGGTTTCCCATGGACAAAAAGGGTCTGGTCTGTCCGGCGATCTCCCCGATGTCCATCGGCACGGAAAACCGTTTGCTCTCCCGGAGGGCCTCCAGCGCCGGCTGTCGGATCTTGCGGATCAGCTCGATGCCCGCATTGCTCATCCGGGCCGCCGCTTTTTTCTTCCCCAGAAATTCCGCCTTGTAATTGCTGTTATACAGGCAGTAGTTCATAAAATCCATCAGATCCGGCACCACGGCCTCGGCCCCCTCCTGCTCCAAAAGCTCTACCAGATGGTTATTCGCCAGAGGCATATATTTGACCAGAATCTCCCCCACGATCCCCACCCGGGGCTTACGAACCGTCTCGTCCAGCTCCAATTCATCGAACTCCCGAACCATCTGACGACAGATCGACTTATACTGCGTCATGCTGTGCTTTCCCAGAACGGCATCAAGACAGCGCTGCCGCCATTTACGGTGCAGGGCATCGGCACTTCCGGGGAGCGTTTCATAGGGCCGGGTGCGATAGAGACAGCGCATCATCAGATCGCCGTAAACCAGCGCCTGCACTGCATCTCCCAACAGCCCCGGAGTCAGGGAAAAGCCCGGATTCTTCTCCATACCGTTGAGATTCAGGGAGATCACCGGGATCTGGGACAGTCCTGCCTGATCCAAGGCACGGCGGATGAGGGCCACATAATTGCTGGCCCGGCAGCACCCGCCGGTCTGGGTCATGACAATGGCCAGCCGATCCACATCATAATCCCCGGACAGCACCGCCTGCATGATCTGCCCCACCACGGTAATAGAGGGGAAACAGGCATCGTTATTGACATAGCGCAGCCCCACATCGATGGCACCTCGGTTGTCATTTTGCAGAATTTCCACACGATAGCCGTGCTTTTGCAGCACCGGCCCCACCAGATCGAAGTGAATGGGGCTCATCTGGGGGGCCAGAATGGTATAGCCCTTCTGCTTCATCTCCCGGGTGAAGGACGAACGCCGGTAGATCTGAGAAGCCGGATGGGGCAGCAGCTGCTTTTCCCTGCGTTTTTCCATGGCTGCCAGCAGGCTGCGGATCCGAATTCGGACGGCGCCCAGATTGTTGACTTCATCGATTTTGATAAGGGTGTAGAGCTTCCCGCTTCCAGCCAAAATTTCGCTGACCTCGTCCGAGGTCACGGCGTCCAGACCGCAGCCGAAGGAGGTCAGCTGGATCAGCTCCAAATTGCTCCGTTTTGCCACGAATTCCGCCGCATTATACAGTCTGGAATGATAAACCCACTGATCCACCACCCGAAGGGGCCGTTCCGGATCCGGGTCTACGGGCAGACTGTCCTCCGTCAGCACCGTCAGGCCGTAGGAGGCGATCATCTCCGGGATCCCGTGGTTGATTTCCGGGTCGATGTGGTAAGGACGGCCCGCCAGCACAATGCCGCAGCCCCCGGTTTTTTCCAGCTCTGCCAGCGCTCTGGCCCCTTCGGCCCGGATGTCGGCCTTGGCCCGGAGCTGCTCCTGCCATGCCTCATGCACCGCCCGACGCACCTCCTGCTCCCCGATCCCCCACTCCTCCTCAGCGGTTTTCACCAGCCGGTCTGCGGCGGTTTTCTCGCTGGTAAAGGCAAGGAAGGGGCGGATATAGCGAACCTCTCCCCGGGAAATATCCTCCACATTGTTCTTGATATTCTCCGCATAGGAGATAACGATGGGACAGTTGAAATGGTTCTGGGCGTGTTTTGTCTCCTGATGCTCGTAGAACACACAGGGGTGGAAGATCCGGCGGATGCCTCGGTCGATCAGCCATTGCACCTGCCCGTGGGCCAGCTTTGCCGGATAGCACTCGGATTCCGAGGGGATGGATTCCATGCCCAGCTGATAGATCTCCCGGCTGGCAAAGGGAGAAAGCACCACCTGAAAGCCCAATTCCCGGAAAAATGTGGCCCAGAACGGGTAATTTTCGTACATATTCAGCACCCTTGGGATCCCGATGACACCTCGTACCGCCTGCGCCTCCTCCAGCGGCGGATAGGCCTCAAAGATGCGTCTGCGCTTATAGGCCATCAGATTTGGGGCATGGGCCGCCGTCCGAGCTGTCCCGGCTCCCTTTTCACAGCGGTTTCCGCTGACATGACGGGTGCCGCCGGGGAAGGCATTGACCGTGAGCATACAGTGGTTGGTACAGCCCTGACAGCGGATGCTCTTGGAGGTGTAGGTCAGCCGGGCGATCTCCTCCAAAGGCCGCATGGTGCTTTTCCCGGAGCGGTCATGGGATCTGGCCACCAGCGCCGCACCAAAGGCCCCCATCAGGCCGGAAATATCCGGGCAGACCGCTTCGGTACCTGCGATTTTTTCAAAGGCCCGCAGCACCGCCTGATTGTGGAAGGTTCCGCCCTGTACCACGATATGACGGCCCAGATCTCTGGGATCGGAGAGCTTGATGACCTTGTACAGCGCATTTTTGATGACGGAATAGGCCAGTCCGGCGGAAATATCCGCCACACAGGCTCCCTCCTTCTGGGCCTGCTTCACATTGGAATTCATAAAGACCGTACACCGGGTTCCCAGATCCACCGGCTTCTGTGCAAACAGCGCTTCCTTTGCAAACGCCGGGGCGGTATAGCCCAGTGAGGAGGCAAAATTTTCGATGAAGGAGCCGCAGCCCGAGGAACAGGCCTCGTTGAGCAAAATGGTATCCACGGTTCCGTCCTTGAGCTTGATGCACTTCATATCCTGACCGCCGATGTCCAGAACACAGTCCACCTCCGGGTCAAAAAAGGAGGCGGCAGTACAGTGTGCGATGGTTTCCACCACGCCCTCATCCAGCAAAAACGCTGCCTGAAGCAGCGCCTCTCCATAGCCCGTGGAGCAGGCCCGGGCGATATAAGCCCCCCGGGGCAGCGCCTGCCGCAGCTTTTCCACCTGCGCCATTGCCGTGCCGATGGGATCGCCCTGATTTCCGGCATAGTCCGAAAACAGCAGTCTGCCCTCTGCGGAGATCAGCACCAGCTTCGTGGTGGTGGAGCCTGCATCGATTCCCAGATAACAGGGGCCGTTTGCTTGGGAAATTTCCTGTTTTCCCACCACATGGCCTCCATGGCGGCGGCAGAAGCTCTCATACTCCGCCTGACTGCGGAACAGCGGCTCCAGTCTGGGCATTTCGTAGCAGATCTCCACCCCCTGTTCCAGCTTGTGAAGCAGCCGATCTGCGGACACCGCCGGTGCATTTTCTGCCTCCAGTGCCGCACCCAGCGCCGCAAACAGATGGGAGCTTTCCGGATCCACAATGGTCTCCTTTGTGAGATGGAGGGTGCGGATGAAGGCTTTTTTCAACTCCGGCAGAAAATGAAGGGGGCCGCCCAGAAAGGCCACACAGCCCCGGATGGGCTTGCCGCAGGCCAGACCGGAGATGGTCTGGTTGACCACGGCCTGAAAAATCGACGCTGCCAGATCCGCCTTGGTGGCCCCCTCGTTGATGAGAGGCTGAATATCCGTTTTGGCAAAAACACCGCACCGGGCGGCAATGGGATAGATCTGCTCATACTGCTCTGCCGCCCGATCCAGTCCGGCTGCATCGGTTTGCAGCAGATCTGCCATTTGGTCGATGAAAGAGCCGGTGCCTCCGGCGCAGACGCCGTTCATCCGCTCGTCCAGCCCGTCCCGGAAATAGATGATCTTGGCATCCTCTCCCCCCAGCTCAATGGCCACATCGGTCTGGGGTGCGGCAAAGCGCAGGGCCGAAGCCACTGCCACCACCTCCTGCTGGAAGGGGATGGACATGGCCTTTCCCAGATTGATGGCGCCGGAGCCGGTGATCTTGGCCCGGAGGACAAACGGCCCCAGCCGGCTCCGTGCATCTGCCAGCAGCGCCCGAAGCACCTCCTGTGTGTGGGCGTGATGCCGCCGGTACTCCCCATAGAGCATCCGGCGATCTTCGTCCAGAATCACCAGCTTGACCGTAGTGGAGCCTACATCGATCCCACCTAAAAATTCCCGTTTCATTGAACTGTCCATTTCTGCTTCCTCCAATTCCCTTTGCATCCATCGAACGGCTCCTGCTTCTGCGGCAGTCCGCCATTCAAAATTCCGCCAGAAATTTCTATATCTACAAGGATACCTCTTTCTTCTCTCTGTTTCAATGGACATTGGTTCCGTATTGTCTGGATCTGTCCGTTTTGACCCGGCTCATGCAGAGGTTCTGGGTCTGCGGTTTTTTCCATTTTATGTCAGAGCATTTGTCTGATTGAGATTATAGACCCATCGGGCTGCTCCGTCAACGGCAGGAATGACCGAAACTCCCGGTCGATCTCCGGCATTTCCTGTATGATCCATCAAATTCCCACAAAACAGGAAAAACTGTCCATGGAACCCCACAGACAGCTTTCTTTTCCTCTGGATTGGCTCAGTCCACCCGAACCATCCGATACCCCACGCCGATGTGGGTCTGAATATACCGGGGGGATCCCTTCTGTCCCTCCAGCTTCTTGCGCAGCGTCACCATGAACACCCGCAGAGAGGCCACATCATTGTCCCAGCTGTGTCCCCAGACCTGCTCTGTAATATAAGTATGGGTCAGCACCCGTCCCACATTCTGAGCCAGAACGCACAAAAGCTTGTATTCGATGGGGGTCAGGTGCAGCGTCTCTCCGTCCAGCTCGGCACAGCCTGCGGCATAGTCGATCTTCAGTGCCCCGTTTTCAAAAACCGCTCCCTGCTCCGGGTTCCCGGAGCGCATATGGAGCCGCCGCACCGTCACACGCAGTCTCGCCAGCAGCTCCTCCACGGAAAAGGGCTTGGTCAGATAATCGTCCGCCCCAGCATCCAATGCCGTGATTTTATCCGTATCCTCACTCCGGGCAGAGATCACGATGATGGGCATCTGCGACCAGCTTCGGATGCTGCGGATCACCTCGACCCCGTCCAGATCCGGCAGACCCAGATCCAGCAGAACGATGTCCGGGTTATGAGAGGCCGCCTCCATAATGGCAATTTCTCCGTTCTGGGCCGTCAGATAATGGTAGCCGTGGCTTTTCATGGTGGTGGTCATCAGATTCCGAACGGAACAGTCATCCTCCACAATGAGTACCGTGATTTTATTCATAAAGCGTTACCTCCTCAATGGGCAGTGTAAAGGTAAAAACGGTTCCATGGGGCTTATGATCTGCCACGGAAATGGTACCGCCGTGGGCCGTCACAATGGATCTGCATAGGGAAAGCCCCAGCCCCAGACTTCTGCGGCTGTCTGCGATCTGGTCTGCGCCGCTGTAAAACATATCGAAGATCTTGGGCTTCAAGGCGTCGGGGATCCCGCTCCCAGTGTCGGAAACGGACACCACCGCCTGATCCTCCCTGCGTTCGGTGTGGATCCGGATCTGGGTGCCGGGAGGTGTGTATTTGATGGCATTGTCCACAATATTGATGAGAACCTGCACGATCAGCCGTGCGTCCATTTTGGCCAGCAGATATTCGTCCTCGCTTTCCACCTGAATGTCGTATTCCCGGCTCCTGCGGTCGATGTGCTTCAGTGCCTCCTCGATCACATCGGAAACCAACTCGGAGCTGAGGTGCAGATTCAGGCGGTTTTCCTCCAGACGGGTGACAGAGAGCAGATTCTCCACCAGATTGATGAGCCACATGGAGTCATCATAGATGTCCGTAAACAGCTGCCGCTTCGTCTGGGGATCCATGGAATCGCCGTTGGAGAGGAAATTGCTGGCATTGCCGGAAATGGAGGTCAGCGGGGTCCGCAGGTCATGGGAAATGGCCCGGAGCAGATTGGCCCGAAGCTGTTCCTTCTGGGCCAGCACCGCTGCGGCCTGCCGCTGTTCGGCATTGACATTGTTTTCCAGTGCCAGCGCACATTCCCCCAAAATCGACAGAACCATGCTCTTTTCGGAGCTGTCCAGCGGACGCTCTGCGGCCCGAATGCCCACAACGCCATAGACCTGTTCGCCAATCCGAATGGCCAGATACAGGAATTTCGCCCCGGAGAGGGTCTGCGTGGTGGCTCCGGCGTGTTTGTTGTTTTTCAGCACCCACTGGGCCACGGCCCGTTCCTGCCCGGTCAGCTCTGCCGCCCTGTCGGTCTGAGGCTCCGATCCCGGGATCACCTGCGGTTCTCCCAGCCGTCCCTCCTCCACGGGATAAAGCACCAGATCCCGTTCCAGCAGCCGCAGCAGCTGGCTGGCTGTCACCGAGAAGATCTCCTCCCGGGTGTTGGCTTTTTGCAGGGCCTGATTCACATCGAACAGCACCTTGCTTCGGAAGGCCGCCAAGGCGGCATTTTTGGCATGATCCTTGAGCCGGACAGCCAGTGAGCTGGTCAGAAGCGAGGACAGGAACATGATGACAAAGGTCACGGGATACCCTGCGTCATAGGCCTTCAGACTGAGCCGTGGGTCGGTGAAGAAGAAATTGAACACCAAAACGCTGAGAAACGCCCCACAAAGGCTATAAAACCGATTTTTGGTCAGCACCGAAGTGAGCAGGACGCCGAACACATAGACCGTGATGATATTGGCCTCCTCGAACTGCATCCCGTCGAAGGCCATGCCGATCAGGGTGCAGAGTCCGAGGATCCCCAGCGTTTTCCCGATTTCCCATACCGATGCGTGGAAGCGCCGCACCCGTCTGGGGCGGTAATGCCCGCCGCTGGCGCTGTCCGGGATGATGTGGATGTCCATCTGGGGAGCCGTGGCAATGAGCCGTTCCGTCAGGCTGGGTCGGCCCAGAAAGCGGTTATGGGAGGCCGCACTTCTGCCGATGACGATTTTTGTCACCCCGGACAACCGGGCAAATTCTGCGATCTGGTAGGGGACATCCACCCCGTACACGGTTTCAATCCGGGCGCCCAGCTGCTCTGCCAGCCGCAGATTGGCCCGGAGGCGGTTCAGATTTTCCTGACTCATGGCCGGGAAATCCGGCGTCTCCACAAATAATCCCGTAAAATCCCCCTTGAAGGCGGAGGCCATCCGGGCGGCTGTGCGTATGATCTTGGCATTGGAGGGGGAGGAGGACAGGCACACAAGGATATGCTCCTCGGTCTGGACGCTCTCCCGTTTCAGGCCCGTGTTCTCGCTGATGGCATTGACCCGGTCGGCACAGCGCCGCAGGGCAATTTCCCGCAGGGCAGTCAGATTGGGAATGGTAAAAAAATTGGCCATGGCCTGACGGGCCTGCGCCGCCTTGTAGACCTTGCCGTTTTTCATCCGTTCGATCAGCTCCTGCGGCTCCACATCCACGATCTCCACCTGATCGGCCCGGTCAAACACCGAATCCGGGATGCGCTCCCGGACGGTGATGCCGGTGATCGCCGCCACGGTGTCGTTGAGGCTTTCGATGTGCTGGACATTGACGGTGGTATAGACATCGATCCCGGCTTGGATCAGCTCCAGAATATCCTGATAGCGCTTCTCATGGCGGCTGCCCGGGGCATTGGTATGGGCCAGCTCGTCCACTAGGATCAGCCGGGGTCTGCGCTCCAGCGCTCCGTCCAGATCGAATTCCGACAAAGTGATGCTCCCATGGGAAATCTGTTTCACCGGCAGCTGCTCCAGATCTGTCAGCAGCGCCATGGTTTCCGGGCGGGTATGTGGCTCCACATAGCCCACCACCACCTCTATCCCCTGTTTTTGAGCCAGATGGGCCGCTTCCAGCATAGCATAGGTCTTGCCCACCCCGGCCCCATAGCCAAAAAAGATTTTTAGACGGCCTCTGCCCGGCTCCTCCGCCCGGAGCTGGCGCAGAAGTCTGCGAGGATCCTGACGCATTTCCTCCATCTTACTGCCTCCTTTCGATCCTTTTCTGTATCATAACAGAGCCGCTGTATAAGAAGTACAAAGATTCTCTCCATCGGGATTAAGAATGTATAAAGACCGGGGTGGTTTTCCCCGGTCTTTTTGCTGCTGCTATGGATTCTGCATGGCCATGGCCCGGGCAATGTCCCGGTTACATCCCAGAACATGGACGGTTTCCGCTCCGAACAGGCCCAGAAGCTTTCCACTGGTATGATCCTGTACGATTTGCTCCAGCTGCTCCATGGACAGGCCCGAAGCCCTTGCGATCTCGGGGAGCTGGACCGCTGCCGCCTGAGGAGAAATATGGGGATCCAGACCGGAGCCGGAGGCCGTCAGCAGGTCTGCCGGGATCTCGTCGGGGCGGATGCTCGGATTCTCTTCCAGAAATGCCGCCAGATCTTCTTCCACTCTCTGCCGCAGGGCCGGATTGGAAGGCCCCAGATTCTGGGAGCCGGAGGCCAGCCCGGAAAACGGGGTGCCGTCGGCATAGACCTTGCTTCCCTCGGCAGTTTCAAAATAGGTGTTATAATGAACCGCAGAGGGGCGCCCCTTGAGAAAATAGGGCTGGGTGAATTCCTGTCCCACAAATTCGGAGCCGATGACGGTTCCATTTTCTATCATGGGACTGCCTGCGGCCTGATGGGGAAACAGGAGCTGGGCCAGAACGGTCAGCAGCAGGGGAAACCCCAATCCACACAGGATCATCAGTGCCACAGAGGCCGTCAAGGCCTGCTTCCACAGATGCTTGATCTCTTTCATATCCTTCTCCTTACAGACCCATCAGCAGGGGGCTGATGAGCAGATCGATGAGCTTTATGCCGACGAAGGGGGTTATAACGCCGCCCAAACCGTAGATCATCATATTTTTTGCCAGCATTTTCCCGGAGGACATGGGCTTATATGCAACGCCCCTCATGGCCAGCGGGATCAGCGCAGGAATAATCAGGGCATTGAAGATCAGTGCCGACAAAATGGCACTGTCCGCTGTGGCAAGGCCCATGATGTTCAGGGCCTCCAGCTGGGGGATCGCCAGCATGAACATGGCCGGGATGATGGCAAAATACTTGGCAATGTCGTTGGCGATGGAGAAGGTGGTCAAGCTGCCTCTGGTAATCAGAAGCTGCTTGCCGATCTCCACCACCTCCAGAATCTTGGTGGGGTCACTGTCCAGATCCACCATATTGGCGGCCTCCTTGGCGGCGCTGGTGCCGGAATTCATGGCAAGGCCCACATTGGCCTGAGCCAGCGCCGGGGCATCATTGGTACCGTCCCCGGTCATGGCCACGATCTTCCCCTGCGCCTGCTCCTGCCGGATGACCCGGATCTTATCCTCGGGCTTACATTCTGCAATGAATTCATCCACACCGGCCTCCTCGGCAATGGTTGCCGCCGTCAGCGGATTGTCGCCGGTACACATGACGGTTTTGATGCCGATGGCACGGAGCCTCTGGAACCGCTCCCGCATTCCGGGCTTCACCGTATCCTTGAGGTAGATGACCCCCAGGATCCGATTCCTTTCGCAGACCACCAGCGGCGTTCCGCCCAGCCCGGAGACCTGCTCCACGATCCGATGCAGATCCCCAGGGATGGCGCCGCCCCGCTCCCGCACATAGGAGGTGATGGCGTCGAAGGCTCCCTTGCGGATCTCCGTTCCGTCGATCAGATCCACACCGCTCATCCGGCTTTGGGCCGTAAATTCAAAAAACACGCTGTTTTCCGGATTTTCCGTGGTATCACCCAGCTTTTTCGCCAGCTCCAGCGTGGATTTTCCCTCGGGGGTCGCATCCGCAAAGCTGGTCAGCGCCGCACAGCGCATCAGCTCCTCCTGCCGCACCCCGGCGACCGGCAGAAATTCCGCCGCCAGCCGGTTGCCGAAGGTGATGGTTCCGGTCTTGTCGAGGATCATGGTGTCCACATCGCCGCAGGCCTCCACCGCCTTGCCGGACATGGCGATCACATTGAATTGAGTCACCCGATCCATACCGGCGATGCCGATGGCAGACAGCAGGCCGCCGATGGTGGTGGGGATGAGGCAAACCATCAGGGCGATCAGCGTGGAGGTTTCCAGCTCCACACCGCAATAACGCCCAATGGGATAGAGGGTCACGATGACGATGAGGAAAATAATGGTCAGGGACACCAAAAGGGTGTTGAGGGCGATCTCATTGGGGGTTTTCTTTCGGGAGGCTCCCTCCACCAGAGCGATCATCCGATCCAGAAAGCTCTGTCCCGGGTCGCAGGTGATCCGGATCTTCAGCCAGTCGGACACCACCGTGGTGCCGCCGGTGACGGAACAGAAATCGCCGCCGTTTTCCCGAACCACCGGGGCGGATTCTCCGGTGATGGCGGATTCATCCACCGAGGCGATGCCCTCGATCACCTCTCCGTCGCCGGGGATCAGCTCCCCGGCCTGCACCAGAACCACATCGCCCCGGCGCAGCTCGCTGGAGGAACAGGTTTTCAGCTCCCCGTTCTCCAGAATCAGGTGGGCCTGGGTGTCCTTCTGGGTCTTTTTCAGGCTGGCAGCCTGCGCCTTGCCCCGGCCCTCTGCCACGGATTCGGCAAAATTCGCAAACAGCACCGTCACAAACAGGATCGCCGCCACCAGACCGTTATAGGCCCGGGTGCCGGTGCCGCCGAACAGTCCGGGAAATGCCGTCAGCAGCAGGGTGATGGCGAAGCCGATCTCCACCACAAACATCACGGGATTTTTCATCATATACCGGGGACGGAGCTTCTGAAAGCTGCCCAGCACCGCTTGACGCAGGATCTCCGGCGTCAGTGTTTTCTTCTTTTGATTCTTCATGGTATCCTCCTAGCCCCACAGAGTCAGATGCTCTGCCACAGGCCCCAGTGCCAGCGCCGGGAAAAAGGTCAGCGCCGCAAAAATATAGACCACAAATACCAAGATCACCGAAAAGCCCACCGTATCTGTCCGCAGGGTTCCGGCTGACTCGTTGACAAACCGTTTCTTCATCAGCGAACCGGCAATGGCCAGCTGGATGACGATGGACAGATACCGACCGAAGAACATGGCAAGTCCCGTGGTCACATTCCAGAACAGGCTGTTATCCGCCAGTCCCTCGAAACCGGAGCCGTTATTGGCTGCCGAGGAGGCGTATTCATACAGGATCTGGGTCAGGCCGTGGAAGCCCTCGTTGGTGACGCCCGCCAGACCCGCTGTGGTTCCCACCGCCAGCGCCGAAAAAACAAGGATCAGCATGGGGTGGATGATGATGCACAGGGCGGTGAGCTTCATCTCCCGGCCCTCGATTTTCCGCCCCAGATATTCCGGGGTTCGGCCCACCATCAGGCCGCAGAGGAACACTGCCAATATGGCATACATCACCATATTCATCAGGCCCACGCCCTTGCCGCCGAATACCACATTGAGCATCATATGCAGCAGAGGCACCAGACCGCCCAGCGGGGTCAGGGTATCGTGCATATTATTGACCGTTCCCGTAGTAAAGGAGGTGGTCACCGTGGTAAAGAGGGCCGACTGGGGGATTCCGAAGCGAACCTCCTTGCCCTCCATACTGCCCTGACTCTGGTTCAGTCCTGCCTCTGCCAGCAGGGGATTTCCCTGACTCTCTGCCCAGAAGCACAGTCCCAGACCCAGCAAAAACAGGATGCTCATGGCAAGGAACAGGCTCAGGCCCTCCCGGCCCATTCCCCGGTTCAGCAGCTTGGCAGGGCGGGGATCGGGAACTTCGGCCTGACGGAGCTTTCTGGCTCGGCGGCTGTCCCGGGCCATTTTGCCGAAGGCGATCACGCAGGCTCCCGGCAGGAGCATCATGGCGTACAGCTCCAGCAGGTTGCTCAGGATGGTGGGGTTTTCAATGGGTGTGGACGAATTGGCCCCCAGAAATCCGCCGCCGTTGGTGCCGAGATGCTTGATGATCTCCAGAGCCGCCACCGGGCCGGTGGCAATGACCTGCTTTCCTCCCTCCAGCGTGTCCACGGTGAAGTTCTGGCCCAGATTCTGGGGAACCCCCTGCCAGACCAGAAGCAGACCGCCCACCACAGAGAAGGGGATCAGAATTCTGGTGGTGATGCGGATGCAGTCCACGAAGAAATTTCCCACGCCCGAGGGATCCTTCCCGGTCAGGCCCCGCAGGAAGGCCGCACAGGCGGCGTAGCCGCTGGCCGCAGAGACGAACATCATAAAGATGATGACCGTCATCTGGCTCAGATAGCTCAGGCCGCTTTCGCCGGAATAATGCTGCAAATTGGTGTTGGTCATGAAGCTGATGACCGTGTTGAAGCTCAGAGCCGGATCCATAGCGCCGATCCCGTTGGGATTCAGCGGAAGCAGGCCCTGAAGCCGCAGGATCAGATAGCTCAGAAGCAGCATCACACCGTTGGTCACCAGCAGGGCTGCGGCGTACTGCTTCCAGTTCATATTCTGATGGGGATCGATCCTGCATATGCGATAAATGCCCCGATCGACCCGGTCAAACACCGGATCGGCTGCGGTATGTCTGGCGGTGAGAATGCGATAGAGATAGCCGCCCACCGGAATGACCAGCAGCAGATAGATCAGGAGCGTCACAAGGATCTGTAACATCTGTTCTGCCTCCCTGTCCGTTTAAAATTTCTCCGGATGCACCAGCGCATATACGAGATAGGCGCCGATGACCAGAGCGATCAGCAATAATACATACATTTGAATTCCTCCTATGTTCTATTCCTCGGCATCCAGCTGTCGGCCGCACCAGCCGATGAGCAGGCCCACCAGCAGTCCCGAGCCGATCAGAAGCGCCAGCATCAGCACATCCATCATGTGGATCACTTCCTTTCCTCCCTAGGGTATCACAGGGGACATTAAATAGGTCATAAGGCCCGAAGCGAAGAAATTAAGATTCCGTGAAGCTCCCTGATTGAAAAAAAGCGCCCCCAACCGGGGGCGCTCCTGTGCGGGCAAAAGAAATCGCATGGGAGGGGTACTCACCATGCGACTTCTGATTCAAATTGGATCTGATCCCCGAGGGGAAACAGAAAGGAGCGGCATTATGCCTTCCAGAGGCTGTGCAGGTTGCAGTAAGCCAGAGCTTCCTCGACCTTCTCCCCCTCTGCCAGCGCAAAGTCTGCCTTCGGCTCATCGGTATAAGCCAGCTGACGGAACTGGAAACCATGGGTGGTCTTGAGGACGATCCACTCGATGAAGTGAGGCTCGGTCATGGGATGGGCTACGGAACCGACCTCGACATGAACCAGATTGTCCTTCTGCTCCAAAACGGGAATATGCTTCTCCACAGCGGCCTCGGTGATACCGGGGACGATCTCCTCCATGCGCTGACCGCAGCACATGACGGGAACTCCCACATCCTTGACCTTCATCACAATATTACCGCAATGCTTACAAATATAGAACTTAACTTCCATCTAAAATCCCTCCTGTATCATGTTCCAAATCGACCTGAAATGGGTCAGTCTTATTATACTCCAGATCTTCCGTAATTTCCAGACCTTTTTTAACGATTCCGCCAGATTTCCCTCCCTCCTTTCGGGCAGGGCCGGAAGGATCGTTCGATGTTGAACCTTCAACATTCCGCACAAGAAATCTCCCTTTTTTTCTCCAAGATTCGTGGTGGATTTCCCCTGTTTGTTCACAACTTCCGGGGCATTCTATGATAGGATAGACATCGTTCGGTAATTGATTCCGTATCTCTGGAGGTTTTTGAATGAAACAGGAAAGCCATCGTCTGCTGGGTCACTATCTGGTCAATCAGCTTCGGGTTCCTCCCAAGCGCCGTTATACCCGTGCCTTTCTCATCGGCTGTGTGGAGCCAGACCGCAATCCCCTTTCCTATCTGAAAGGTTCCATCCGCTCTCGGATGTTTTATGGACATAACTATCAGAACGCCGACCGCTGGATCGAGCGTCACATCAACACCCTGAGCCGGAAGGATCACTGGAACCTCTGGAACTACTACTGCATGGGCAAGCTCATCCACTATACCTCGGATGCCTTCACCTATGTCCACAATAACTGCTTTACCGACTCCATCTCGGCCCATCGGGCCTATGAGGACCGGCTCCATGCCCAGTTCCTGCACTGTCTGGATACCCGGGATTACAGCGCCGACCCCTTCCAGATGGATCCCAATGCCTTTTTCCGGGGTGTGCATCAGCGTTATCTGGAACATTCCGCCAACATTTACCGGGATTGCTCCTACATCCTCGACATGACCAACTGGCTGTTCTGTCAGCTCCTGCCCCAGACCAATCCGGCCTGAGATTCTGCTTTTTCTGCCACAGGATTCGTTCCTGTGGCCTTTTTTTCTAAAAAAGCCGCAGCCGAACAGGTCGGCTGCGGCAGCGATGGAGTTTTTACAGAACCAAAGAGGGGGCATTGTAGACCCGGGTCTTCAGCTCCCCGTTGAGCATATACAGGCCCTTGGGGTCGGAGCCGAACAGCTCCATCTTGGTAATCAGGTCGGAGGCATTCTTCTCCTCCTCGCCCTGCTCCTTCACGAACCAGTCCAAAAACTGAAGGGTGCGGAAATCATTGACGGACTGAGCCGCCGCATAGAGATTGTGGATCAGAGAAGTGACATACTTCTCATGCTCCAGACCGGCCTTCAGGGGATCCAGCAGTGCCTCAAAGCTCCGATCCGGCTTGGCAATGGCCTCCAGCGTGACCTTCTCTCCATTGTTCTGCATAAAGTGATACATGAGCATGGCGTGGTCCTGTTCCTCGTGGGCCTGAATCTCATACCAGTTTGCGAAGCCGTCCAGGCCCTTGCTCTCATAGTAATTTGCGAAATCCAGATACAGATACCCGGAATAGAATTCCGCATTGATCTGCTGATTCATCAGTTCCGAAACCTTACGATCCATTGTATGACCTCCTATTTTTCCGGCAGTGGAAAACCGCTGTCGATTTCTCTGTCTCGGATTATAGCAGATTTTCCCATATAAAGCAATAGGTGCCCTTTTGTATTTTATTTCTGTCTATTTAAGAGATGGCAAAGAGATTCGATCCCCGATCCAGACAGAGCTTATAGCCCACGCCCCGCATCCAGACAATGTGAAAATCCGGGCTGTCTCGGAATTCCTGCTGGAGATGGGCAATTTTTTTCTTCAAATTCTCCTGTTTTCCGCCGGAAACCTTCAAAAGCTGCTGATCCGTGAGGATCTTGTCCGGGCTTGCGGCCAGCTGGAGCAGCAGATCAAATTCCTCCCGGGGCAGAACCTTGGTATCGCCTGCGGTATCCACGGTGCAGGATTCCCCCCGCAGAACGGTGTTTCCCACCATCAGCTGGCGTTTGGCAAGCCCCTGAGAATAAAACAGCAGGGATCTGACCCCGTCCAGCAGATCGGACATCCGCACCGGCTGCATCAGGAAGCGCTCCAGTCCGCTGAGCAGGCTCTGATGGATCCGATCCAGACACTCCTTGGAGCCGATCATCAGCACCGGAATGGAATTCCCAGTCTCTCGCAGCGTCCGGATCAGCTCCAGACCGCTGCCGTCAGGCAGATCCCCATTGGTCAGAATCAAATCGGTTGCAGTCTGCATACAGCCCCTGACCTGCCCCAGTCCGTTGGCAGAGCGAACGCCATAACCGGCTTTTTTCAGGATCCGGGTATAGAGACTGCAAAGCTCCTGATCCGATTCCACCACCAAAATATTTGACATATCGATGCCCCCTCCGTGGATGTTTCACTTGGGACTATCTTATCCGAGGTTTTTCAACCCCATTTCAACCCATTCTCAACTTTTGTTGAAAAACACCCAGCTCCATCCATATTTTCCTTCTGGTTTTCCCCTCTTTACAGCGGATTTCCCGGTCGTTATCGGATATTTTTACCGTGTCTTTGCCTATGTCAACAAATGTTGAGAATCAGTTGACTGTCACTTGACATTCTTTTTTTATACTGGGGCCATGATCTGACACATATCCTATCAATAAATCGGGCTGAAGCTCCAGCTCATCCGAAAGGAGATCACAAATGGCTACCTTGATTTTAACTTGCAGTACAGGACAGGGACATAATTCCTGCGCCCGGGCCATTGAAGAATATTATACGCTCCGGCAGTCGCCCTGTCAGGTTGCGGACGCACTGGGTTTTGTCTCCCCTTTGGTGTCCAAGATCATCTGCACCGGTCATGTGACCATTTACCGCCATCTCCATTGGCTGTTCAAGCTTGGATACGGCTATTCCGAGCGTCATTCCGGGATGTTTCAGGAGCAGTCCGGGATCTATCGGCTGTTGACGCTGGGTACGGAGCGCATCCGGGACTATATTCTGGAGGGCGGCTATGATACCGTCATCTGCACCCATGTGTTTGCATCGCTGATGATGACCGAGGTACAGAAGCGCTGGAAGCTCCCCATTGTGACCTGTCTGGTGGCCACGGACTACACCTGCAACCCCGGCACCAAGGAAAGCACGGTGGATCTGCATTTCATCCCGGATCAGCCCCTTTCTGTCTCCTATGAATGTCCCAACATCGCCGACGAGCAGATCATCAGCAGTGGGATCCCCATTCGGCAGATGTTTTACCATCGCATCTCCAAAACCGAGGCCAAGCTGGCCTTCGGCATCCCCACAGACCACCAGCATCTGCTGATGATGTGCGGCAGCATGGGCTGCGGCCCCATGAAAAAGCTCACCGAACGGCTCTGCCGTTCTCTGCCCAAGGACGCCGACCTGACCGTGGTCTGCGGCACCAATCAGTCCCTCTGTCAGCATCTGCGCCGGAAATATCGGAACCATGACCGCATCCACATTCAGGGCTATGTGGAGGATATGTCCAAGCTCATGGACAGCGCCGACCTGTATCTCACCAAGCCCGGTGGGATCAGCGTCACCGAGGCCGCTCAGAAATGCCTGCCCATGGTCTTTATCGATGCGGTGGCCGGCTGTGAGGAATACAACAAGATCTACTTCATCCATCAGCAGAGTGCAAAAACCGGGAAAACCGTCCGGGATATTGCAGATGTCTGCGTGGAGCTGCTGTCCAACCCCCGCAAGCTGGAAAAAATGCGGATCCGGCTGGCAGAGGTGGAAAAAAACAACGCCCCTCAGGTCATCTATGACAGGATGCAGGCACTGGCAGCCCGTGCGCCGGTTCAGGAGGCCAGCTGCTGCTGATTGGCTCTATAAAAAAATCCCACCCGAAAAGGGTGGGATTTCTGACTTTCTGAAAGCTTTAGTTGTTTTCCGGGGCGGTGACGGCCTGAAATCTGGAACGGGTCTGGCGGATCTGCTCCAAAGCCTCTGCCACGACAGCCTCGGTATCGCCCAGCGCATGATCCATGTAGGCATTGGCGCTGGCCTTCAGCTCTGCCAGCTGGCGGGTGGTCTTTTCGGCCTCCTCCCGGCTCTTGGCCAGAACCTGCTGATAGACGGTGTCGGCCTCCACCATTTCGGCGGCACGGCGCTGGGCATCCTGCAAAATTGCGGCAGCCTCGCTCCGGGCCTGACTCACCAGCTGCTCCCGGGAGCGGACGATCTTCCGGGCATCCTCCAGCTCGGTGGGCATTCTGGCGGTGATCTCGTCCAGAATATCCAAAGCCCGATCCCGCTCAATGATGCACTTATCTGCACCCAGAGGCAGAGCCTTGGCGTCTTGGATCATATCGTAAATCGCAGTGATGAGCGATTCGACCTCATTATTCATATATCATTTTCCTCCTTGGCGAATGTCTTGAATTCTTTTCTTAAAATCCGGAATGATCTCCTCCGGCAGAAAGTCGGTCAATTCCACCTCATAGACTCCCAGCTCCCGCACCATGCTGGAGCTGAGATACATAAACTGATGCTCCGAGCCGAGGAATACCGTGTCCAGCTCCGGGTTCAGCTTGCGGTTGATCTGCGCCATCTGGAATTCGTATTCAAAATCCGAACCGGCCCGAAGGCCCTTGACAATGACGCTGGCCTCCCTGCGTCTGGCGTATTCGGCCAGCAGTTCCCGGGAACAGTCCACCTCCACATTGGGCATGGCTCCGGTGACCCGGCGGATCAGATCGACCCGCTCCTCTTGGGTGAACATGGAGCTGGATTTTCCGGCATTTATCATCACGCACACGATGACCCGGTCAAAGATCCGGGCTGCCCGCTGGATGATATTGAGGTGACCGATGGTGATGGGGTCAAAGCTGCCGGGATAAATGGCAATTTTCATTCTATCTCTCCTGCTGATCCTCCCTGCGGTAGAGGGTAATCAGCGTCTTTCCGTATTTGTAGTCCTTGGAGCGAACCAATCCGGGAAGGTTCAGCGAAAGTTCCTTATCCGCAGGGCGTTCCGTAACTATTATACCACCAGATTTCAGAATGTCAATTTCCGCAATGGTCTTTAGTGCATTTTCCAGAAAAATTTCCGCATAGGGCGGGTCGAGGAAAATCAAATCGAAGGATTCCCTGCACCGCTGCAAATAGGAAAGGTAGTCGCTGCGTACCACCTTGGCCTGTCCCTCCAGCCGTGTTCGCCGCAGATTTTCCCGGATGAGGGCGCAGGCCTGCTCCTGATGATCCACAAAAACAGCCCGTTCTGCGCCCCGGCTCAGGGCCTCGATGCCCAGCTGTCCGGTTCCGCCGAACAGATCCAGCACCCGGGCGGCCGGCAGATCGAACTGGATGACGCTGAACAGTGCTTCCTTGACCCGATCCGCTGTGGGACGGGTCAGGCTCCCCTGAGGTGTTTTCAGCGCCACACCCCGGGCCTTACCGGTAATAACTCTCATGGTTCCTGCTCCTTATGATAGTTGAGATAAACCGCCCGGGCGGCATCCTTGGGAAGAAGCTGCTCCAGCTCCCAGAGGCTGGCCTCCCGAATGGCGGTCAGAGATTTGAATTGCTTGAGAAGCTCCTGCTTACGCTTGGGGCCGATGCCGGGGATCCGATCCAGCTCCGAATATTGGAGCCGCTTACTCCGGAGGCTGCGGTGGTAGGTAATGGCAAAGCGGTGGGTCTCCTCCTGAATCTGGCCGATGAAGGAAAACAGCGCCGGCTGGCTGTCAATGGCGATCTCCTCCCCCTGCGCCGTCACCAGCGCCCGGGTTCTGTGCCGGTCATCCTTGACCATGCCCACCACGGGGATGGTCAGCTCCAGCCGCTCCACTACCTGCCGGACGATATGGGCATGGTTCACGCCGCCATCGATCAGCAGCAGATCGGGCTTCTGTGCAAAGCCTGCATCGCCCTGCTTGAGCCGGGTCAGCCGCCGGGTCAGCACCTGCTCCATAGAGGCATAATCATCCTGATCCTCCATGCCTTGGAGCTTATATTTTTTATAGTCCTTTTTGCTGGGCCGTCCGTCCACGAACACCACCTGACTGGCCACAATGTCCGTGCCGGAAATATTGGAAATATCGTAGGATTCGATGCGTTCCGGGGGATCGATTCCCAGCATCCGGCCCAGAAGCTTCAAAATGGCATTGCTTTTTTCCTCCCGGCTGGTGACCCGCTGGGCCTCCTCCAGCGCATTTTTCCGGGCCAGCTCCACAAGGCGCACATGATCCCCCCGCTGGGGAACCCGCAGCTTGGTTTTCCGTCCGAACTCCTGCTCCATCAGCTGGGCAAACAGCTCTGCATCCTCCAGCGCAAAGGGCAGCAGCACCACCTTGGGGGCCAGCCCCCGGCTGAGGTAGAACTGCTTCATCAGGCTGGAAACTGCCGCCTCTCCATCTTCCGGCACCGGGAAAATCTCATATTCCTTGTCCAGCAGATTGCCGCCGGAAAAATGCAGCACAGTGAAGCAGGCCTTGGCCTCGGTCTGGGCATAGCCGATCACATCGGTATCCGCCAGCGAACCGGCGGTCACCAGCTGCTTCTGCCCCAGCGATTCCACCGCCGTCAGACGATCCCGGAGCTTGGCGGCCTGTTCAAATTCCAGCCGATCCGCAGCCTCCAGCATTTCCTGCCGAAGCTGACCGGCCACCTCCTTATAATTTCCCAGCAGCAGCTGTCGGGCCTGCTCCATCCGCTCCCGATAGGCCTCCGCCGTGCGATTCGGCTGACACCAGCCCTCGCACATATTCATATGGAAGTTCAGGCAGGGGCGGTTTTTTCCGATGTCTCTGGGGAATTGGAGGGTACAATGGGGCAGCCGCAGCACATCCAGAATGGTCTGGATCAGCTGTCCGGTGAGGTATCGGCTCCCAAAGGGGCCGAAATATTCCGCTCCGTCCCGATCCAGCCGACTGACCATGGAGAGCGTAGGGTAAGCCGCCTGCATATCCAGCCGAAGATAGGGGTATCCCTTGTCATCCTTCAAAAGAATGTTGTATTTTGGCAGATACCGCTTGATAAGGGAGCATTCCAAAATCAGGGCCTCAAATTCCGAGGAGGCGGCAATCACATCGAAATGATCGATGTGGCTGACCATGAGCTTGGTTTTCGGGGTATGGGCGGCGGTATCCTGAAAATATTGGCTGACCCGGTTTTTGAGTTTCTTGGCCTTGCCCACATAGATGACCTGATCGGCCCGATCCCGCATGAGATAGACCCCCGGCACATAGGGCAGGCTCAGGGCTTTTTCCTTGAGCTGGTCAAAGGTCACGGCCTCGCCTCCTTACAAAAAGCCGCCTCAATGCACAGCACGGCACTGAGGCGGTGATTGGGATTTCGATCAATAGACATCTCTCTGGAGCAGTTCCTCCAGAGCGCTCACGGCCTGCTCCTCATCCGGGCCTTCTGCGCTCAGGGTCACCATGGCGTTGGTGATTACCCCCAGAGACATGATGCCCAGCAGACTTTTGGCATTCATTCTGCGGCTCTCGGATTCCAGCCAGATGCTGCTCTTGAACTCATTGGCCTTCTGAACAAAATATGTAACCTGCTTATTGTGCAGACCGGATTCACAACGAACGACAATTTCCTTTGTATACATAAAAAGAACTCCTTCCCTTGCTGTGCGAAGCCCCGCACAGCACCTTCCTGTATATGATAAGCAAAGCTCGGTAAAAAGTCAACCAAATTTCGGCTGGATTTCACAAATGCTTCAAATTTTATGCTGCATCCCTGAAAAATCAGTCAAAAGATGCGATGGTAACCCCATCTTCTCCCTCGCCGTAGACACCCAGCCGGAAATTTTTGACAAACCGATTCCTTCTGAGGCTCTGCTGAACAGCGGCCCGGAGGACGCCGGTTCCCTTTCCATGGATGATGCGAACCTCCTTCAGCCCGGAGCGCATGGCCTCGTCCATATACCGCTCCAGCACACAGATGGCCTCCACGGAATCCATGCCTCGAAGATCCACCTCGGAATTCATGGCCGCCACCTTCATTTCCCGGCCGGAGTGCTTGGGATGATGGCCGCCCTTCTGCACATAGGGATTCTGCTGTTCCAGCAGATAGATCTCGTTTTTCTTGGCGGTGAGCTTGAGGATCCCGGCCTGAAGCTGGTAGCTGCCGTCCTTGTTGATGGCAATGACGCTGGCTTTGGTGCCAAGCTTCAGCAGCTCCACCGTATCTCCCACCAGGATCTCCCGTTTCGGCTCGGGGCGCTTGGGCTGCGGGGTCTGAACCCGGAGCTTTCCCTCTGCCTCGTTGAGGTTTCGTCTCAGCTCGGTCTGGCGCTGATTCAGGCCGGACACATCAGCAGACTCCTTGAGCTGCTTGCGCAGCTGCTTCAGCTCCTCCCCCACCCGATTGGCAGTGATGCGGGCATCCTCGATGATCTGCTGGGCTTCCTTTCGGGCCTCGGCCATGGCCTTGTCCCGTTCCTTTTGCAGCTGGGCATTGTATTCCTCGCTCTGCTGCTTGATTTTCGCCGTCTCGTGGCGCAGGCGCTCGGCCTCCTGACGGGCCGCCTCCATCTGCTGGCGCTGGCTTTCCAGCTGGCTCAGGACGTCCTCGAAATCCTTGTCGGATTTTCCCACCAGATCGTCGGCCTCCTTGAGAATATGCTCCGGCAGGCCCAGCTTTCGGGAAATGGCGAAGGCATTGGACTTGCCCGGGATGCCGATGAGCAGCCGATAGGTGGGCCGCAGGGTTTCCACATCGAATTCGCAGGAGGCATTGATGACCCCCTCGGTCTGCATGGCATGGAGCTTCAGCTCGGCATAGTGGGTGGTTGCCACCACCCGGCTGCCCATGGTTCGGCAGAATTCGATGATGGCAATGGCCAGCGCCGCACCCTCTGCCGGATCCGTACCGGCCCCCAGCTCGTCAAACAGCACCAGCGTCCGGCTGTCGCACTGATCCACCACATCCACGATGGTACGCATATGGGCCGAGAAGGTGGAAAGGCTCTGGGCAATAGACTGCTCATCTCCGATGTCCGCCAGAATGGCGTCGAAGGTGGAGAGCTTGGATCCGTCCCCCGCCGGCACATGGAGGCCGCACTCCGCCATCAGGGTCAGCAGGCCGATGGTTTTCAGGGTGACGGTCTTACCGCCGGTATTGGGGCCGGTGATAATCATGGAATCGAAATCCGTACCCAGCCGCAGAGAAATGGGTACCACCTTCTCCGGATCGATCAGGGGATGACGGGCCTTTCGCAGTTCCACCTGCCCCCGGTCATTCATTTCCGGCGCCCAAGCCCGCATCTGGTAGGCCAGCTTCGCCTTTGCAAAAATCACATCCAGCCGGGTCAGCAGAGACACATTGGCCTCAATATCGGCCCGATGATTGGCGCTCTCGGCGGAAAGCTCCGACAGGATCCGCTCGATCTCCTTTTTTTCCTTCAGCTCCAGCTCCCGCAGGGCATTGTTGGCATTGACCGCCGACATTGGCTCCACGAAGAAGGTGGAGCCGGAGGCGGAAACATCATGAACCAGCCCCGGGACATCCCCCTTGCACTCGCTCTTGACGGGAACCACATACCGTCCGTCCCGGATGGTGATGATCGGCTCCCGGAGGAACTTGGAATAGGCCGGGGAGGAGATCACCTTTTGCAGGGTATCCCGGATTTTTCCGCTCTGGATCCGCATATGCCGGCGAATATCTGCCAGCTCCGGGCTGGCGGTATCGGCAATTTCCTCCTCGGAGAGAATGGCCCCGAAGATCCGATCCTCCAAATATTTGTTGGCGCTGATACAGTGGAACAGCTCATCCAGCACCGTGGGCGGCTCATCCTCTGCCGTATAACCCTTGACGCTTCGGGCGCAGCGCAGCACCGCTCCGATCCGCAGCAGTTCCTTGGGAGAGAGGGTGCCTCCCAGATCGGCCCGTTCCAGACTGGCACTCACATCCCGCACCTCCCCAAAGGAGGGATAGCCCTTCTTGGTGGACAGGTCACAGGCCGCCGTGGTTTCGTCCAGCATGGCCTGAACCTCCTCCAGCTCAGAGCTGGGACGCAGAGCCAGCGCCGCAGCCTTGCCGCCCTCGCTGCCGGCTCGGTCGGAGAGCATTTGCAGCACCCGATCCAGCTCCAGCTTCAAGAGAGATTTTTCATATAACTCTGACATGGTGAACTCCTGTTACTTCATAAATAGTGATTTATAAAAATCCAGTGTGGAAAACCCCCGCTCCAGCTGGGCGGTGAGATAGCTTTCCGTAAGATCCGCCAGCTGGCCCATGGCCTCCGGCGGCAGCTGGAAGGAAAAAATTTTATGGCTTTCGCATTGGGTGATATAGCGCATGGCCTCCAGCACCCCGGGACTGACCGGCATCCGGATCCCATCGGAACAGGGATTGCGGCAGCCGGCACATTCCAGCATACCGGCCTGAAGATCGAATCGATCCGGCCATGGCGCCCCGCATTTCCGGCAGCCGCTCAGTTCGGGAAAATATCCCGCCAGACAGGCGCATCGCAGCTCAAAGACCGCCTTGACCTTCCGCTCCTCCACCCCCAGCTTTGCCAGCCCATAGAGGCAGTTGAGAACCAGAGACAGCAGCTCCGGACTGGGCTGATCCTCTTGGGACAGGATTTCCGCCACCTGAGCGAAATATGTACCGAGGGAAAGCCGGGTCAGATCCCGGCGCAGCTCGCAGAACAGCTCCAGAGAGCCGGCCTCGTTGATGGTGTACATTCCCCGATATTCAAACAGCGTGAACTCCGAAAAGCTCAGGAGCTGGCACTGGGCGGTGAGGGGGGAATTTTTTCTCTTTAACCCCCGGGCCTTGACCGTCAGCTTTCCGTGCCGCCGGGTCAGAATGGTCAGCAGCACATCCCGGTCATTGTACTCCGTCCGCCGCAGCACCAGACCCTCCACATTCAGATACATTGGCTTCCTCCGTCCGCTTGCAGGCCTGAAAGGCCAGATACCATTCCGGCGCACCGGTTTCCAAAAACAAGCTCCAATAATCCTTCGCATCCATTTGCAATCCCTCCGGGGTTATTCTGCCCCGGAATCTGCAAATCAATCCTTATATCCGAAATTCCGAACCAGAAAATCCGAATCTCTCCAATTTTCCTTGACCTTGACCCAAGTGGTCAGATAGACCTTCGTCCCCATGAACTTCTCGCAGTCCGCCCGGGCCAGAGAGGAGATCTTCTTGAGCATAGCGCCCTGCTTGCCGATGATGATGCCCTTGTGGCTGGCCTTCTCGCAGTAGATGGTGGCATCCAGATCAATGATGCCGTTGTCCCGCTCGGAGAAGGTGGTGATCTCCACCGCCGTGCCGTGAGGCACCTCCCGATCCAGACACCACAGAAGCTTTTCCCGGATGATCTCCGCCATAACCTGCCGTTCGGGCTGGTCGGTGGTCTGATCCTCGGGGAACAGGAAGGGGCTGGGGGCAGCATACTTGGCACATTCGTCCAGCAGCTGGCCCAGTCCGTCGCCGGTCTTAGCGGAAACGGGGATGATGGCGTCGAATTTGGCGTATTCGGAATAGGCCGCAATCACCGCCAGCAGGTCTTCCTTTTCCACCGTGTCGATCTTGTTTATCAGCAAAACTGTGGGGCATTTTTTCGCCTGAAGCTGCTCGATCAGCACCTCCTCCTGAGTGCCGATATGGGCAATCGGCTCCACCACCAGAACGGTGAGATCCACATCGGCGATGGATTCCTTGGTCACATTCACCATATAGTCGCCCAGCTTGGTTCTGGGCTTGTGGAAGCCCGGAGTGTCCATAAAGACGAACTGAGTCTCCCCGTGGGTGACGATGCCGGAGATCCGGTTCCGGGTGGTCTGGGGCTTATTGGACACGATGGCGATTTTCTCCCCCACCAGTGCGTTCATCAGGGTGGATTTGCCCACATTGGGCCGTCCGGCAATGGTAATCATAGCGGTTTTGGTAGCCATGTAAAATTCTCCTTTGTATGTTAGTCTCGGCTCATGCCTTCGATGGTGGAGGCGATGGCCTCCTCTCTTGCCCGCATCCTTCGCTTCATGGGGCCTTCGTCCAGATGGTCGTAGCCCAGCAGATGGAGCATGGAATGGATGGTGAGATATCCCACCTCCCGTTTGACGCTGTGACCGAATTCCTTGGCCTGAGCCTTGGCCCGTTCCAGAGAAATGGCCATATCCCCCAGCGGACACAGCCCGGTTCCCGGATCCAGATAGGGCGTCCAATCCTCGGGAGGATTCCCCGGCTCCAGCTCGAACATGGGGAAGGACAGCACATCCGTCGCCCGGTCGATGTCCCGGCTGGCGGCATTGATGGCCCGGATGCCGCTGTCGTCGGTAATGAGGACATTGATCTCGCAGGGAGCGCCAACGCCCTCTGCGTCCAGCACCGCCTCGATGCACCGGCGGATGTTCCGGGTCACGGGAATATTCATCACCCGGGTGTGTTCAAATTTCAGATTGATCCTTACTTTTGCCATGTTTCTTTCCTCTTATATGTTCCACTCAAATGTTTTTTGGACTGATATTCGGTTCGGCTGTCCTTTGTCTCAAAGCGGCGCTGACTGCGCTGATTTTTCAGTTCCTGCTCCCGTTTCTGGTCGGCCTTTTCATAGGCATTGATGATCTGCTGAACCAGAGCATGGCGAACCACATCCGCCGCTCCCAGCTTGCAGATGGCAATATCCTTGACCCCGTCCAGCACCCGCACCGCATCCTTGAGGCCGGAGGTCTTGTCATCCGGGAGGTCGATCTGGGTGATGTCTCCGGTAATGACGATCTTGGAGCCGAAGCCCAGCCGGGTCAGGAACATTTTCATCTGCTCCTTGGTGGTATTCTGGGCCTCGTCCAGAATGATGAAGCTGTCATCCAGCGTCCGGCCTCGCATATAGGCCAGCGGCGCTACCTCGATGGAGCCTCGCTCCTGATAATTCTGGAAGGTCTCCGGCCCCAGCATATCAAACAGAGCGTCATAAAGAGGCCGCAGGTACGGATCCACCTTGTTTTGCAGATCTCCGGGCAGAAAGCCCAGCCGCTCCCCGGCCTCCACCGCAGGCCGGGTCAGGATGATCCGGTTGACGGTTCTGGCCCGAAAGGCCGCCACCGCCGCCGCCACCGCCAGATAGGTCTTTCCCGTTCCGGCAGGCCCGACGCCGATGGTCACGGTATTGCTCTGAATGGCTTTCATGTAATTCTGCTGTCCCACGGTTTTGGCCTTGATGGGCTTTCCCTTGGCGGTGATGCAGACCACATCCTTGGCAATTTTCTGCACCTGCTCGTCGTTGCCCTCCTTGACCAGCGTGATGAGATAGCGCACCCGCTGTTCGTCGATCTGCTCTCCCTTGGCCGCCAGCGTCAGCAGGCCCTCCAGCGTCCGAACGGCCTTGTCTGCCGCTTCCTCGTCGCCGCTGACCTTCAGCTCGCTGCCCCGGTTCACAATGGTGACCCCCAATTCCTCCTCGATCCGTTTGATATTTTCATCGAAGGAGCCGAACACCGCAATCAGATCCTCAACCCGCTCCGCATTCACCACTCGTTCTGTCATCTTTCGCATCATCCTTCCAAATAATCCCCTGTGCAAACCGTCCGATCATTTCCCGGCAGCCGATCTGCCCGTTGAGCCGGAACAGCGGCCCATCCTGGACCAAACGCAGCGTTCTCTGCCGAAGCGTTCCGGCCACCGTGTCTTGCAGGGTATGCCGCTGGGCCGCTTCCAGCAAAAGCGTCTGCGCCGTCCGTTCGGAACGCTGGGCCGGACGCCAAACCGTCTGTTCATAGGTGGAAACGATCCACGCCGCCGGCAGCTCAAAGCCTCCGGGCAGGCGCAGGGGAATCACTTTCTCCATTTTACCACATCCGGGGTACAAAATTCCACTGTTTGAATGTAAATTTATGCGTTTTTTTCCGAGGCGCAGACTATAAAAACGCCGATGCCCGGATTTTTCCACGGAGATTTCCATTTTCTGGGGGCAAACCGTCTGTATTTCCCGGACGGTCTGGGCGAAAACCTCGCCCTCGGCCCGCCCGATCTTGGTACAGCAGCCCAGATCCGTGACCCCGGAGAACAGCATCTGCCCCTTCTGCACCGCCTGCCCCACCCTGCACAGCGGCGTTCCGGCGGTACAGGTGAAATCCGTGATGATGCCGCTTCGGGCGGCGAAAATGCTGCCCGGTTCATCCCCGGGCGTGGGTGGCTCCAGCTGCCGGGGCCGGACGGTCAGTACGGCGCTGCATCCGCTGGTATTCACCCCGGCCCAGCTGAGCTGGGGCAGGCGGTGGAGCAGCTGATTTTTGAGCTGTTCGCTGCGGATGTCCCGGCGGCTGCACCCGAATTTCAGGCCGCATTCCTCTGCCGCCTCCAAAATCAGGCGCTCCGGGAGGGGGCCGCTGCCCTCCACCCGAAGAAACAGCACCCGGCTGGGCAGCCACAGACTCAGGAGCATCAGCACCGCCAGAACCCCCAGCACCAGCGGCATGGCCCTCAGCTTTGCCATCTGCCTCGGCAGTCCGTGCCGCTCCAGCAGCTCCACCCGGCTCCCCCGCTTTTCCGCCAGCGCACAAAGCGGCTCGTAGTCCCCCGAAAACACCAGAAAGCGGAGGGAAAGTCCCGATTCCCACTGAATATCCTCCAATCGGAACCGTTTTGATAAAAGCCGCAGGTCTGCCATGGGATCCGCTCCGGTGAGCCGAACCCGATACCAGCCTCTCAGCCGCCACCACAGATCCATCAGCGCCCTCCCCCTTCCAGCCGAAGCCCTTGGATCTCTCCGCAGATGACCAGCTGCTCCCGGCTCATACAGCACAGCCGCAGCTCCTGCCCCCGGATCTCCAGCAGGCCGTCCTCCGTCGATATGAGGATCTCCTCCGGCCCATAGCCCACGATGCCCCGGTGATGCTCCACCAGCAGGCGGCTTCGGCCCAGCAGCTCCACCAGCGTCCGATCAACGCCGGGATGGGCCGGGGCCTTCCATCGGTCTGTCCATTTTTCCACAGCCAGCACCTCCCGATCACAGACTATGTGTACGGGCCGGATAAAATCCCAATGACCCTCATAGACTTCTGCGAGGTGATGTGATGAAACGGCACAGTCCGGCGGTGACGCCGATGCTTGTTCTGCTTGCCATGGCCGCCGTCATTTTGGACAGCGGCGGTGCGGCCCGATCTGTCCGGGAGGCCCTGTCCCTTTGTCTGGAGACGGTGATCCCCGGTCTGTTTCCTCTGTTCGTGCTGGGGGCCATGGCAGTTCCTCTGCTGGCAGAGCTGCCCTTCCCTCCCGGTCTGCACAGGCTGCTGGGGATCCCCCGGGGCTGTGAGGGGCTCTTTCTGCTGGGGGCCGTGGGGGGCTTTCCGCTGGGGGCGCAGTGCATTGCACAGGCCGTCCGATCCGGAGGGCTTTCCCCAAAAACCGGAGAACGGATGCTGGGATTTTGCAGCAACTGCGGCATTTCCTTCCTGTTTGGGATCCTCCCGGCGCTGTTTGTATCGATCCGGGCGCCCATCCTATGCTTTCTGGTGCAGCTGGAGTCCGCATTTCTCATTGCAGTCCTCTGGCCCGGTGGGGATCGAGGGAAAAGCCCGTTTCGCTCCACGGCCTGTTCCCTCGCCCAGAGTGTTCCAAAGGCCATTGGCTCCATGGCACTGGTCTGCGGCTGGATCCTGCTGGCCGCTGTCCTTCGGGGGTTTCTGGAGCGATGGCTTTTCCCCTTTCTGCCGCCGACGGTCTGTCTCCTGACCAGCGGATTTTTGGAGCTGACCGGCGGCTGTCTGGGGCTTTCCGCCCTTCCCTCTCAGGAACTGCGCTTTCTGCTCTGCTGTGGGTTTGTCTGCTTTGGGGGTGTGACGGTGCTGCTTCAGATCCGGGCTGTGGGGGCAGCCGCCGATCTTTCCATAGGGGTCTGCGTGGCCCAGAAGCTGACGCAGGCCCTTGTGGGGATGCTGCTGGCGCTGGGGATCCTGCGCTTTGGGGCCGTGTTTCTGCTGCTGCCGGTATTTTTTCTGCTGGCTGTCAAAAAGCATTGGCTTTTTCCGGCACCATGGGGTATAATCAAGGAAAGACGCAGGGAGGGAGCGCAAAATGTTATTTCGCAAAAAAATGCAGAAAGCCTGTGAATACTGCGTTCACAGCACGGAGTTTGGCTGTGACCAGATGCTTTGTACCAAGCATGGCGTGGTGAGCAAGTCCTATCAGTGCAGGAAATTCACCTATGACCCACTGAAACGGATCCCGCTCCGCCCGAGGGCGCTGGATCTCAGCCGATACGACGGGGAAGATTACTCCTTATAGCGAAACAGGGTGTGCGTGGCACACCCTGTCTTTTTATTCCTTTGCAGCGGCGATGATATACCGAACCAGCTCGTCTCTGCCCAGTCCCTTCTCCGCAGAAAAAGGGATCAGCGGGCAGTCCTCGGGCAACTCCAGATCCTGCCGAATGGTGGCAAGATTGGATTCCACGGCACTCTTTTTGAGCTTGTCCATTTTATTGGCCACCACCAAAAAGGGGCAGCCGGTCTGCATAAAATAGTCCGCCATGGTGATGTCGTTGTTGGTGGGGGCGTGTCTGGCATCCACGATCAGGATCCCCAGATTGATGCGTCCCGATGCAAAATAGGCATCCATCAGCCTGCCCCAGCGCTGTTTTTCCGCCAGCGGCACCTTGGCATAGCCGTAGCCGGGAAGATCCACAAAATAGCACTTCCCGTCCACATTAAAGTAGTTGGCATGGATGGTCTTGCCCGGGGCCTCGCCCACCCGGGCGAAATTTTTCCGATTGAGGATCCGGTTGATGACACTGGATTTCCCCACATTGGATTTTCCGGCAAAGGCGATCTCCGGCAGGGTCGCCGGAGGCAGGCCCTCGATGGTCGCACCGGATTTGACAAATTCTACATTGTTAAAATTCATAAGAACCTCACTGGCGGATGTCCGCCTGATGGCTGTGGGAAAGGGCCTCCACGGGCAGCTCCCCCAGCACGGGGACGGTCTGCTTTTGCAGGGGATTGAGTGCCGTTTCCAACACGGTTTCTGCCGTTTCTGCCGGGACAAAGGTCAGCTTCTCCCGAACCAGCGGATCGATCTCCTCCAGATCCCGGAGATTGTCCCGGGGGATCACAACGGTTCGGATCCCGTGGCGCAGGGCCGCCATGGTTTTTTCCTTCAGGCCTCCGATGGGCAGCACCCGGCCCCGGATGGAAATTTCTCCGGTCATGGCCACATCATGGCGCACCGTCCTGCCGGTCAGCGCCGACACCATGGCCGTACAGACGGTCACACCGGCGGAGGGGCCGTCCTTGGGGACTGCGCCCTCGGGGAAATGCACATGGATGTCCTTGCTCTTGTAAAAATTCGGATCGACCCCCAGCTCGGCGGCATGGGAGCGGATGTAGCTCAGAGCTGCATGGGCGGATTCCTTCATCACATCGCCCAGATTTCCGGTCAGCTCCAGCTTGCCGGAGCCATCCATCACATTGACCTCGGCCTCCAGCGTCTCGCCGCCCACACTGGTCCATGCCAATCCGGTGACCAGCCCCACCTGATCCAGCTTCCGGGCCTGATCCGGCAGATACCGGGGCGTTCCCAGAAATTCTTCCAGATTTTCCTCCGTGACGGTAATTTTCTTCGCTGCGCCGTCCTGCACCAGCCGCAGATCCACCCGACGGCAGATCTTTCCCAGCTCCCGTTCCAGATTCCGAACGCCGGATTCCCGGGTATAGCCGGTAATAGCCGCAGAAATGGCCTCATCGGTGAGCTTCAGCTGGGATTTTTTCAGGCCATGCTTCTTCATCTGCTTGGGGAGCAGGTGGTTTTTGGCGATCATGCGCTTTTCCTCGTCGGTATAGCTGCCCAGCTCGATGATCTCCATACGATCCAGCAGGGGCCGGGGAATGGTATCCAGCGTATTGGCGGTGGTCAGGAACATCACCTGACTCAGATCCACGGGGATCTCCAGATAGTGATCCCGATAGCTGCTGTTCTGCTCGCCGTCCAGCACCTCTAACAGTGCTGCGCTGGGGTCGCCCCGGTAGTCGGTTCCCATCTTGTCTACCTCATCCAAAAGCAGAAGCGGATTCATGGAACCGGCCTGCGTCAGAGCGGTGATGATCCGACCGGGCATGGAGCCGACATAGGTTTTGCGGTGGCCCCGAATATCGGATTCGTCATGGACGCCGCCCAGACTGATCCGGGCCATATTCCGGTGCAAGGCCCGGGCGATGGAATAGGCGATGGAGGTTTTTCCCACGCCGGGAGGGCCGACCAGACAGATGATCTGCGGCGGCATTTCCGGTGCCATCTGCCGCACGGCCAAAGCCTCCAGAATCCGCTCCTTCACCTTTTCCAGACCGTAATGGTCTTTTTCCAACACCTTCCGGGCGGCCTCAAGATCCAGCCGCTCCTTGGTATGCAGGTTCCACGGCAGCTCCAGCACGGTATCCAGATAATTTCGCATGACTGCGGCCTCGGAGGAGCCGAAGGGCTGCTTACTGAGCCGATCCACATCCTTGAGCAGCTTCTGCTCGGATTCCTCCTGCAAGTGGAGGGCTTGGATATTCCCACGGTATTCCTCGAATTCCGCCTCCTCGTCTCCCTCGCCCAGCTCCTCCCGAATGGCCTTCATCTGTTCCCGGAGGAAATAATCCCGCTGGCCCTGATCCATATTGGCCCGGGCCTTGCTCTGAATATCCAGTTCAATGGCCAGTGTATCGATCTCCTGAGACAGCAGCTTCACCGCCAGATCCAGCCGTTTGGAGGGGTTGGACTGATCCAGCAGCCGGATACGATCCCGGTAGTCGAGGTTCACATACTGACCGATGGAGTCCGCAATGAGGCCCGGCTCATTGGTAGCCATAAGCCGCATTTGCAGGGACTGAACCTGATGCTGCTGCATTTCCATATAGGAATGGAAGCCCATCACAGCCTCCCGCATCATGGCTCTGGTTCGGTTGGTCAGCTTATACGGGCTGTCCGGCACCAGCTCCACCCGGGCGATCAGGTAAGGCTCCGTCTGGTTGATCTCGGAAATCGAAGCCCGGTACATTCCGCTGACCAGCACACGCATGACCTGATCGGGCGTCCGAAGCACTTGCCTGACCTTGGCAACGGTGCCGATCTGGTGGAGCTGATCCACCTTGGGGTCATCATCCTCGATGTTTTTTTGGGGAACCAGAAACAGCAGCTGATCTTTTTTCAGCGCCTGCTCCATGGCCTGCATGGATTTTTCCCGGGCCACATCAAAATGGACGGTCTGCGAAGGAAAAACCACCAGTCCCCTCAGAGCCAGCACAGGCATCTGTGCTGAAATATTTGTTTCGTTCATATGTACTTCCCCTTTCTCTAAGTTAGGGAAAAGAGGGGTAGCTTCTGCACTACCCCCCTTGATTCTATTTTAGTTCGGGTTTTTGCCCAGCTTGGGTCTGGGATGCTCTGCGTCCCGTACCACCAGAGGCTCGCCGCCGTCCACTGCCTCCGGGGTGATAATCACCTTATGGACAGAAAGATCGGAGGGGATCGCATACATGACCTTAATCATGATTTCCTCCATGACGGCACGAAGTCCTCTTGCGCCGATCTGGCGCTCCACAGCCTTCTGAGCGATCCGATCCAATGCCTGCTCCTGAATTTCCAGTTCCACATGATCCATTTCAAAGAGCTTGTGATACTGCTTGGTGAGGGCATTTTTCGGTTCGATCAGGATTCGGATCAGATCCTCCTTGTGGAGACTCTGGAGAGAGGTGATTACAGGAAGTCTGCCCACCAGCTCCGGGATGATGCCGAATTTCAGCAGATCGTGGGGCTGAACCTGACTGAGAAGCTCTCCTACATCCAGCTTGTTCCGGCTCTGCACCGGGCTGTCGAAGCCGATGGAGGAGCGGTCTGTCCGTTTTTCGATGATCTTATCCAGACCGTCGAAAGCGCCGCCGCAGATAAAAAGGATATTGGAAGTATTGACCTGAATCATTTCCTGCTGGGGGTGCTTGCGGCCGCCCTGAGGCGGAACGCTGGCCACCGTACCCTCAAGGATCTTCAGCAGCGCCTGCTGAACGCCCTCGCCGGATACATCCCGGGTGATGGAGGTATTTTCGCTCTTGCGGGCGATTTTATCCATCTCATCGATGTAGATGATGCCGTGTTCCGCCAGATCCACATCGAAGTCGGCGGCTTGCAGCAGTCGCAGGAGGATATTCTCCACATCGTCACCCACATAGCCGGCCTCGGTCAAGGTCGTTGCATCCGCAATGGCAAACGGCACATTGAGGATCTTTGCCAGAGTCTGGGCAAACAGGGTTTTGCCGCTGCCGGTAGGGCCGATCAGGAGGATGTTGCTCTTTTGCAGCTCGACCTCCGATTCGGAGCCGAAATAGATCCGCTTGTAGTGGTTATAAACCGCCACACTCAGCGCCATTTTGGCCTGATCCTGACCGACGATATAGTGGTCCATATAGGACTTCATTTCCATCGGGGTGGGGAGCGTCTCAGGGGCACGGAGCTTCCCTCGCTCATCGAACTGCATCTGCTCCTGCAAAAGCTCTCTGCAAGCATGGACACAGTCGCTGCAAATATACACGCCGGGACCGGCGATGATCCGCTCCACCTGATTTTCCCGTTTGCCGCAAAAAGAACAGCGAATCATCTGTTCATCTTTTTTTGCCATAGATCGGGTACCTGCCTTTCAGCAATCAATGATTATAGATCACCTTGTCGATCAGGCCGAATTCCTTTGCCTCAGCAGCACTCATAAAGTTATCCCGCTCGCAGGCGGCGGTAACCTCTTCGATGGTGCGGCCAGTATTCTCGGAGAGGATCTTGTTCATCCGCTCCTTGATCTGCTGCAGCCGCTTGAGGTGGATTGCCATATCGGTGATCTGGCCCTGGGTGCCGGCGGAGGGCTGATGGATCATGATCTCCGCATTGGGCAGTGCCATACGCTTGCCCTTGGTGCCGGCAGCCAGCAGGAATGCGCCCATGGATGCAGCCATACCCACGCTGATGGTGGCTACATCGCATTTGACATACTGCATGGTGTCATAGATGGCCATGCCGGCAGTGACGCTTCCGCCGGGGCTGTTGATATAGAACTGAATATCCTTGTCCGGGTCCTGCGCCTCCAGATAGAGCATCTGGGCCACGACCAGAGAGGCCGTGGTATCGTTGACCTCCTCGGACAGAAAAATGATACGGTCATTGAGCAGACGGGAGAAAATATCGTAGCTGCGCTCGCCTCGGCTGGTCTGTTCAACGACATAGGGAATGAAACTCATGGTGATGTCTCCTTTCAGGATCGTGATTGAAACATTCTAACCATTCTTTATTCTAGCCATACAAGCCGGGGATTATTCCTCGGAAGCAGCCTCCTGAGCCTTGGGAGCCACAGCAACTGCATTCTCCACCAGCATGGAAACGGTCTTGCGGGTCTTGACGCCGGCGGTCAGCTCCTCGGCGGGAACCAGCTCCTTGACCTTCTCGATCTCCATCTCGTAGGACTTGGCCAGCTTGTCGAACTCAGCCTCCAGCTCCTCGTCGGAGACGGTGACATTCTCGACCTCGGCGATCTTCTCCAGAACCACATTGTTCTTGGCCTGCTTCTCAGCCATGGGCTTGAAGGCCTGACGCAGAGAATTCATATCGCCGCCCATCATCTTGGCGTACTGCTCCACGGTGTAGCCGCTCATCTGAAGCTGATAGGCAAAGTTCTGCATCTGCTGATCCAGCTCCACATTGATGAGGCTCTCGGGCAGCTCCACGGTGGCATTGGCGGCAACAGCCTCCACGACAGCGTTCTCGAAGGCGCTCTGAGCCTGCTTCTGGGCAGTCTCCAGCTTCTTGGCACGGATGTCGGCCTTCAGCTCCTCCAGCGTCTCGAACTCGGAAGCGTCCTTAGCCAGCTCATCGTCGATGGCGGGGACATTCTGCACCGTGACCTTGTTGCACTTGACATGGAACACCACAGCCTTGCCGGCCAGCTCCTCGTGGTAATCCTCGGGGAAGGTGATGTCGATATCCTTCTCCTCACCGGCGCTCATGCCGACGACCTGCTCCTCAAAGCCGGGAACGAAGGAACCGGAGCCGAGCTTCAGATCGAAGCCCTCGCCCTTGCCGCCCTCGAAGGCAACGCCGTTGTCAAAGCCCTCGAAGTCGATGTTGGCGGTATCGCCCATCTCGGCAGCACGCTCCACAGTCTCGGTGGAAGCCAGATTCTCAGCCATCTGCTTCAGCTCATTTTCGATCTGAGCCTCATCCACGCTGGCCTCCAGCTTCTCGGCCTCGACGCCCTTGTACTCGCCCAGAGTGACCTCGGGGTAGACATCGGTGGTCAGGGTCATGGTGGTGGTGCCGTCCTCGGCGATGTCCAGATCGGTCAGGCTGGGGCGGCCCACGGCCTTGAACTCCTCCTGAGCGGCGATGGCGAAGTCATAGATCTCGGGGAAGATCTCATCCAGACCATCCTCATAGAACACATGGGCGCCATACATCTTCTCGATCATCTTCCGGGGAGCCTTGCCCTTACGGAAGCCGGGGAGGGTAATATTCTTACGGGCCTTCAGGTATGCCTGCTCGGCGCCCTTTTCCATAAGCTCCTTCTCGATCTCCACCACGACGGTAGCGGTGTTATTCTTTCTTTCAGTGCTCTTGATAATCATTTCGTATGTTCCTCCTAAATTAAGGCATTGAGCCAAAAATGATAGTTTGATTCACAGCCGGACTATTTTACCAAAGAAATCAGGAAATGTCCACCCTTTTCTTAAAAAACTTATGAAATAACTGTAACCGGCTTAAAATCTGTGTAATCTGCGGATACGAGGCGGAATTCCGTCCCATCCCACGCCCCTTCTACTGCCAATTTATGGCTTTCGGAGTGAAGGTGGCCGTAATAGCACCGCCGAACCTCATAGCGCTTGAGCAGCTCCAGAATTTCGGTGCAGGTATAGCCCCGGTATCTGGGCGGATAATGGAGAAAGACCATTTTGGGCTTCTCTCCCGCCGCCTTGAGGGAGGTTTCCAGCCGGATCAGCTCCCGGCGAAAGACCTTTGCATCATGCTCGCCGCTTCGCTCCTCCTCAAAAAACCAGCCTCTGGTGCCGCAGATGGCCCAGCCCTCGTATTCGTAGCAGTTGTTATTTAAAATGAATTGATTGGAAAACCCGTTCTGGTCGCAGAATTTATAGAATTTTGCCGCCGTAGACCACCAATAATCATGGTTTCCTTTGAGCAGGATCTTCCTGCCGGGGATCCGGTCGATCCACGCAAAATCCGCCGCCGCATGATCCAGCCCCAGCGCCCAGCTGAGATCTCCGCAGAGGACGGTCGTATCCTCGGGTCGGATGACCGACAGTCCCTGCTCCAGCTTTTCCATATAATTGGTCCATTTTCCGCCAAAGACATCCATGGACTTATTCTCCCCCAGACTCAGGTGGAGATCACCGATTGCATATAGTGCCATAGGCCCCCCTTATTTGAGATTCAGTCGTCGTTTCAGCTCTGCCTCTGAAATTCCCATGGCCTCGGTCACGGCCTGTGCCTGCTCCATCGGGCTGTGCAGGACAGGCAGGAGCGCCGGATTTCTGGCCCCTGTTTCCGCACGGTAATCCAGAATTCCACAGTAGCACAGCGCACTGTACGGGCAAAGCACCTGCCGGAAGGAGCCGTAGACTTCGGAAACGGCCCTCTGAACCCGGCGGTTTCCCAAGACCGAGACATAAATGGCGTCCTCCAGCACCCTCTGCTGTTCTCCGTTGATGAAGAAGGTGGTATTTTTCTGACAGGACTGGGCGAAACGGTTGGATTCCACCCGTCCAAAGGCCCCGTAGATCAGCCGCTCCACGGTATCCCGGCAGCTGTGGTCATAGCGGGGGGTGCAGGTGGGCGTCACCGGCCCGGAGCATCGGATCTGGCCCCGGTTGAGCAGATCCCAGAGGAAATTGTTCTCGTTGCAGCAGACGATGATTTTGTGGATGGGCAGGCCCATTTTTCGGGCATACCACGCCGCCAGCACCATCCGGTCATCGGCTCCGGCCACGGAAACATCCATGGCATTGGCGGCGCTGACCAGCTTGTTTCGGCTCATTTCGCCCCAGACTGCCGCAAGCAGGCCGATACGCACGGCGATCTGCGCCCAGTCTCCCGGCTGGAATTCCAGATAATCCTCCGAGGCGGCCTTGCACAGCTTCTGGGCCAGCCGTTCCAGACTTCCCTGACTGTTTTTCCACCATTCGGATACCTCGATCTTATAGGAAAGAACCCGGTTGGCGCAGAATTCCTTTCCGGCAGAAAATTCCAGTGTTTTCCCGGAGAGCGTCCCGGGGAAAAAGCGGCTGAGTACCGCCGCCATGGTATCCGAGGGCGGCTGCTGGGCGAACTGCCGCAGCTCATGGGGCAGAAAGGGCGGCAGGGTCATGGGAACGAACAATCCCCCATCCCCGGCCCGATCCTCCTTCATGACCCGCTGAGCGGTATAGATGTCTACATTACTTCTGGTGGTTGCGTACAGCACGATCCATCACTCCCATCGCATTGGTCCAGAAGATCCTCTGCACCGTGTCCTGATCCAAGCCGCTCTCCACCAACCGGTCGCCCAGCGCATTATAGCAGTCGATCCCGGTAAAGCCCCGGGGCAGATCACTGCATCCGTCCAGATCGCCGCCCAGAGACAGGTGGGTTCCCGAAGGATCCAACTCCAAAAAATGAGAAATATGCCGAACCACCTGATCCAGCTCCACTTCCCCATCCCCCAGAAATTCCGAATAGAGATTGATCCCGGCGGTGCCGCCGGTCTGGCAGATGGCCCTGTACATCTCGTCGGTGAGGTTTCTGGGCTGATTGCAGACGGCTCTGGCATTGGAATGGGTGGCGATCACCGGGGCCTCGGTCATTTCCATGATGTCCCAGAAGCCCTGCTCGCTCAGGTGGCTCACATCCACCAGAATCCCCAGCCGCTGACATTCCCGGACATATTCCCGGCCCAAGTCCGTCAGGCCGCCGCCGGTCTGATTGGAGCCGCAGAGGACATTCTGCTCATTCCAGCCCAAGGTGGACATCCGCAGGCCTCTGCGGTACAGCTCCTCCAGCCGTGCCGGATCGTAGTCGATGCCGGCAGGGCCTTCCAGCGTAAAAATCGCCGACATTTTTCCCCGGGCATCGTTCTGACGGATCTCCTCCGGGGATCGGGCCTGAGCGATCCGATCCGAATTCCGATCCAGCTCCCGGCAGAAATTCCCATAGGCCCGTTCAAAAACCTCCGTCACCGGGCAGCCGAACCATTCCCCGTGGGACGGGCAGGTGAAAATGGCAAAGCACTGGGCATAGCCGTCCAGCGCTGCGGCCCGTTCCAAATCAATATGCCCCTCGTTCCGCAGAAGCATCCTGCCGGATTCCAGATTCCGGTCAATCAGGGCCATCACCGTATCACAGTGTAAATCAAATACCTTCCAGTTCATTGAAATGCATCCTCCAAATGGTTGATCCGGGGCCGGAGGGTTTGGGTGCCCTGCGGCGCATAAATTTCTATCACATCAAATCTGGGCTGCAAATCCGTGGGGAACTGCGCCAGATAGCAGGCCGCTGTGGTGCGGATTCGCTCCTGCTTTTTCCAGTCCACAAATTCCCGGGCCTGTGCAAAGCTGTCATTTTTCCGCAGCTTGACCTCCACGAACACCAGAAAGCCTCCCTTTTGGGCGATCAGATCGATTTCCCCGAACCGGGAGCGGTAGGAGCTGGCCACCACCGTATAGCGTTTTTTCCGCAGATACCGGGCCGCCAGCGCCTCTCCCCATGCACCGGCCAGATTATTTCTTCCCATAGAATTTACGCAGGAAGCTCCTTCTGTGGGCCGGACACATTCCGTGTTCCCGCAGAGCGGCATAATGGGCCTTGGTGCCGTAGCCCTTATGGACTTCAAAGCCGTACTGGGGATATTCCCGGGCCAGCTCGATCATATACTCGTCTCTCGTGACCTTGGCCAGCACCGAGGCCGCCGCAATATTGGCGCTGCGGCTGTCGCCCTTGACCACGGTCATACAGGGAAGGCCGAAATCCGTCTCCCGATTCCCGTCGATCATGGCAAAATCCGCCTTGCCCTCCAGCTGGGCCAGCGCCCGCTTCATGGCGAGGAAGGTGGCCTGTAAAATATTGAGTTCGTCGATTTCCTTCTCCGAGGCGAAGGCGATGCCGTAGGCAACAGCCTGCTCCTGAATGAGCGGGAACAGCTCCCGGCGCTTTTTATCGGAGAGCTTTTTGGAATCGTTCAGCCCGGGGATCTCCAGATGCTCCGGCAGGATCACCGCCGCTGCGCAGACCGGCCCGGCCAAAGGCCCCCGGCCTGCCTCATCCACGCCGCAGATGACGCCCACCTTCTGGGCCTTCAACCCATCCTCGATCTCCCAAAGATCCATAATATCAGACATGATGTTCCTCCTTCGGCGGCATTTCCAGCGTAAATTTTCCCAGCTTGCCGCTGCGGTATTCGTCGATCAGCACCTTGGCCATCCGCTCGGTGTTGATTTCGCCCCGAGCCAGCAGGAAGCCCCGCTTTCGGCCTGCGGCCTCCAGCAGCTCATAGCCCTTGGCCTCCTCGGGCATATCGATGCCGTAGCGGCTGCGGACGGCCTCGGGATAATGGGCCCAGAGCAGCTGCATCAGATAGCAGGCCAGCTCCTCCACATCCAGAATATCCTCCTTGACGGCGCCGGTATAGGCCAGCTTCATGCCCACCTCCGGGTCATCGAACTTGGGCCAGAGGATACCGGGGGTGTCCAGAAGCAGCAAGGAGCTTTCCACCGTCACCCACTGCTTGCCCCGGGTCACACCGGGACGGTTTTCGGCCTTGGCGCCCTTGCGGCCCGAGATTTGGTTGATGAGGGTGGATTTTCCCACATTGGGGATGCCGACGATCATCACACGCAGGGGCTTATTCATGCCCTTGGCGGCATTCCTCTGAATTTTCTCCTGCAAGACCGAGCGCACTGCCGGCACAAAGCTGTTGATGCCCCTGCGGCTTTTGCAGTCCGTGGGGACGGCTGCCATACCCTTGCTCTTAAAATACTGCGCCCACGCCTTGGTGGCATTGGGGTCTGCCAGATCCATCCGATTCAGCACAATGATCCTCGGCTTATTGCCGCAGATGCTGTCGATGTCCGGGTTTCGGCTGGCAATGGGGATCCGGGCGTCCACGATCTCGCAGACCGCATCCACCAGCTTGAGATCCTCCTCCATCTGCCGCCGGGTTTTGGTCATATGACCGGGATACCATTGTATATTCATATGTTCATCCATCAGTGAATTCCTCCGATCCGGTGAAAATCTCTCTGCTCCCGATAGGAGCCTTCTCCCGCTCCGGGCAGGATCATCCAAAGGGCCTTGCCCAAGATCTCCCGCTTGTCCACGCTGCCGATCAGCGGATCCCGGCTGTCCCATGAGCCGTTGCGGTTATCGCCCATGAGGAACACACAGTTTTCCTCCACGGTAATGGGGAAATTGGTTCCCTCCTGATGATTGGTGGGAGAATTTGTATATGGTTCGTCCAGAGCCTCGCCGTCCACATAGACGATGCCCTGCTCAAAGTCGATGTCTACCTGCTGTCCCTCGGTGGCGATCACCCGTTTGACAATGGCCTCGCCGTCCTTGAAGCGATCCATGCTGGCGACCACAATATCGCCCTGCTCGATTTTTCCGCAGAGGGGCCGATTGACCAGCAGGAGATAGTCCCCATCCAGCAGGGTATGGTACATGGAGCTGCCGGACACCGTGACCACCCGGAACGCAAAGGTGAAGATCAGCAGAGCCGCTGCCAGAATATAGACGATCTCATGGAGATAGCCCAGTATGATCCGGCCCGTGGAGGGGCCGGAAGCCCTCCCGGCTGTATCCGGCTGTATTTGCCCGTTATGATGTTTCGATTCGTATTTTCCCACAGTCTGTCTCCTTCCGCCCAGCCGGCCTGTGGGGCCGGAGTTCTTGGAACCAACAATCCGACTCTATTATACACAATTTTGGGTAATAAAAAAAGAGGGCAAGCCCTCTTTTTTTATGGAATTTCGGATTAGATCTTTTCCTTGACCTTTGCTGCCTTGCCGAAGCGGTCACGCAGGTAGTACAGCTTTGCACGGCGAACCTTGCCCTGACGAACCGTTTCGATCATGGCAACATTGGGAGCGTGCAGGGGGAAGACCTTCTCGCAGCCGACGCCGTAGGAAACACGGCGAACGGTGATGCTCTCAGCGATGCCGCCATGCTTGCGGGCAATGACGGTACCCTCGAACACCTGAATTCTCTCACGAGAACCTTCCTTGATGCGAACATGAACCCGAACGGTGTCGCCGACACGAACCTCGGGCAGCTCAGTCTTCATGTACTGGCTGTTGAGTGCCTTAACTAAATCCATATCTATGTCCTCCTTAAATATTAGGCGTTCGTACAATACCTGCTCCGGAAGCCGGGTCATCGCATTGCAGAGGACGCACCTTGATTTCAGACCTTCTAAGGATACCATGGAATTTTGGATAAATCAAGGGCTTTTTTGGATTTTTATTGTATCCAAAGCGGTTCGGCCCGGATCAGATCACCGGAATCAGCAGCAGCTGGTCCTCCGACGGCTCTGCGTCCATCTGGTTCATATGGCGGATGGCCTCCACCGTAGAGCCGCAGTCCCGGGCCAGCTCCCACAGGCTTTGTTCCCTGCCCCGGCGCCGGATGATGACCGAAGGCCGCTGGGCGTCAGGCTGGCGCAGCTCTCCGGCCTCCATGCCGCAGACCGCCTCCATGGGCTGCTCACAGAGGGATTTGAGATCCAGCACCACCTGCGTATCCACCCGCCAGTCACTTCCCTCTCGGCGGCTTGTGACCTGCCCGACGGGAATGGAAAAGGGGATGGTACGGCATTGGGTGTTCCATTGTGCGCTCTGGCTGTCATGGAGGGTCTTTCCCCAATAGCTGCCGTCCTCCTTTTCAAACACCGCCTGAAAGGTGCCGCCGAATTCCATCTCTGCCTCGTCCCGGTACTTGGTCACCTTGGGCAGATCCGGCAGGAACACCGTATCGATCATCCGGTCAGAGCCGCCGGGAAAATGCTGGCTCAGATCCATCAGTTCCTCCCGGCTGTCCACCCACGCCGGCAGTTCGATGCTCCGGCGTTGCAGCTGCACCTCCCGGCAGGGGCTGTACGCATCGGTCAGCAGTTCCAGACGCAGCACATCCTGCACCAGATACTGGGCCTCCACCCCGGCCTTCAGGGTCAATCCGCCCTCCGGGCGCAGATCCACCTCCAGACTGGTCAGACTGCACAGGGTCGAAAGGGAGGCACTTTCCTCGTATTCCTCCTCCAGCTCCACATATTGGGCAAAGGGCAGCTCCCAGTCCTGACTGCGGAGCTTTCCATCCCTGTCCGCATACATGAGATGCAGTCTGCCGCTGCCCCGGAACACCGCCTTGCTCCCCATGACCTTCTCATCGAGGATCTCCGGGGTCAGCCGATAATAGATGAGCTTCTCCGGCTCCGAAAGTCCTGCCGGAAGCTCCAGCTCCTCCTCCATAAGGAAATGCTTCTCCCCGGCCTCCCGGATCAGCTCCACGGGGTAGGTGCGGTTCAGCTGCTCCACATCCTCGGGCAGCACTCCGGGGATGGGGATCTCCGTCTGGGCAGGGGAAACGGCCTGCACCAGCAGCCCGATCCCGGCCCGCAGCAGCAGCTTCTGCCCGGACAAGGCTCTTGCATCCAGATTCCGCAGGACGCACTCCACCCGAAGTGTCCCCTGCTCCGCCGCCTCCGGGAAATCCACCCGGGTCTGGAAGGGGATCCAGCTCTCCACCTTCTGGATCGGGCCACCCCCCTCCGGGGCATACAGCACCCAGACCAGCACACCGCCGCTGATGGCGGCCCCTGACGAGCGCCAGTCCTTCCCCCGCAGGATGGTCTGGCCCCAGCTTGCAATGACGGTTCCCACATCCGGCATGGACTCCGGCAGCTTCAGCTCCTGGGTCTCCTCCTGACTGACCAGGGTATAAAGCTTTTGTTGCCAATGCCGGCACACCGTTTTTTCAAAGGGCAGTTCCAATATGCTTCACTCCTTCATTGAGAATAGTAAAGCATATTCACCGTCCCCGAAAAATATGCCCCTCATCTGTGTCGGAGTACAAAGATCCCGCCGCAGATCGCCGTCCCGGCCAGACAGAAACCGCCGACACAGGACGAAAAGCAGCAGCCGACCCCAATCCCCAGCCCAAAGGCCAGAAGGAATATCCCCGGAATCAAATTTTTTCGGCACATAAAAAATCCTCCCCGCACCATTCTATGCGGAGAGGATTGAAATTGGTTACTCGCTGTCCATCAGGGCCTTGCAGCCGGTCAGAACCTTGGAAATAATGGGAACGCAGGCGTCAGAACCGGCGCCGCCGTTTTCCACCACCACCACGAAAGCCAGCGGATAAGCTTCATCCGCCACAAAGCCTGCGAAGGTTGCATTGGGCTGTCTGCCGCCGCCCACCTGAGCCGTGCCGGATTTGGCGCAGACATTCAGCCCGGGGAAATTCGAATCCCCGTAGACGGTGCGGACATTGTTCCGCATCAGCTCGGTCAGCGTCTGACAGGTCTGCTTTTTCAGCAGCCGGCCAGTGGAATGGGCCGAGGCCCGGTATTCGGTCTTGCCCCCGGACTGCACCTGCGCCACCACATAAGGCTCTGCGGCTTCTCCGCCGCCTGCAATGGCCCCCATCACCGTCATAAACCGGCAGGGATTGACCAGATCCTTATGCTGTCCGATGCCGCTCCATGCCACCTGAACCGGCGCCGCCTGCTCCACATCGAAGCTGCCCTTAGAGGTGGTGATGCCGTCGAAGGTCACAGGCTCCAGCACCTTGGTTTTTTCCACATATTCCTCCAGCGTGTCCTTGCCCATGGCCTGAACCAGCTGGGCAAAATAGCAGTTGCAGGACTTGGCCAGAGCGGTTTTCATGCCGATGGTGCCGTGAACGCCGCCGCAGGTCACCTCATCCGCCCCCATCTGATAGGTCCCGGTGCAGGTGAACTGCAAGTCCTCGGCGTCCTTCATGGTTTCCAGCGCCGCCGCAGTGGAAATAATCTTGAAAATGGAGCCGGGAACATAGCTGACCTGCGTGAAGCGGTTGAGGTAAGCGCCCTCATAGGCTCCGGTGGTGTCACCGGCAATGTCCGGCACATGATCCGGGTCATAGTTGGGGGTGGAAACGGCACAGAGGATCTCTCCGGTCTTGTAGTTGTAGACCCCCACGGTTCCCTTCCGGTCGCCCATGGCTTCCTGCGCCAGCCGCTGCAGATCCGCAGACAGGGTCATCCGGGCCGAGCCGCCTCCGCCGCCATAGCGGTACAGGCCGTTGATGCGGCTGTATCCTGCCATTTCCTTGGCATAGTTGGTCACCGCCGGGGCGCTGATATAGCCCTGCCGATCTCCCAGCCAGTGGATGGTGGCCCTGCGCAGCGTCTCGTCCTCGGCGTAGCTGCGTCCTTCCTGATCCTGAAGCAGCACCGTTCCATCCCGGTCGGTGATGGTGCCGCAGCCGATGTTGGTTCCGTTGTAGACATGGGGATTTCCGGGAAAAACCGCCCATTCCGGCGCTTTTACCAGATATTCTCCCAGAAAAAATACCATACCGCCCACCAAAAACAGCGCCAAAAGCAGGGCGATGGTCGATCTTTTTGCAACTCGGTTCATCTTGCTCCCTCCCGCTTGCGTGTCATTCGGATGGCAAAGCTTGCATTCTGCCGGGTATCTGCCGCCTTCACAAAGGCCAAAAGCCCCCAAGCGGAGATCATACTGGAGCCGCCGTTGGAGACAAAGGGGAAGGTCACACCCGTAAAGGGCAGGATGTCCAGCGTCCCCATCACATTGAGGATGGTCTGGGCCAGCAGGATACTGGCCGCCGTACAGGCCGCAATGGTATAGAAGGTGCTTCTTCCCACCTGTGCCGAGCGCAGGCAGAACAGCGCCAGTCCCACCACCGCCAGAACGGCCATCACTGCCATCAGGATGCCCCATTCCTCGGAAATGGTGGCAAACACCACATCCGTGTCGCTGGCAAACAGCCGCTTCATCCAGCCGTTCCCGGCGCCCAGTCCCCAGAAGCCGCCTGCGGCAGTACACATGAGGCCCCGAACCTGCTGATAGCCCTTGTTGAGCGGATCCTCCCAGACATGGCCCCAAGCCGCAAATCTCGACAGGGCGTGGGGAGCGATCTTCAGCACGATCACACCGGCAAAGCCCACGCTGGACAGGGCCAGCGCAATGGTTCCGATGGAGCCGGAGCGCATATAGGCGATGGACAGGAAGGCAATGAAGAAGATCAGCGCCGTTCCGAAATCGTTCATCAGCGCCAGCAGGCCGCAGAGGATGGCCGAATAGACGATGAACAGGATCAGATTTCGCTTCTGCATGATGCGGTCCATGGTGGAGGCCCCCACCAGCACAAAGCAGACCTTGCTCAACTCCGAGGGCTGGAGGGACATCCCCCCGATGAACAGCCAGTTTTTAGCCCCGTGGACCTCCTTGCCGAAGACCAGCGTGATGACCAGAAACCCGATGCCCATGATGGTAGCCAGATACCGCAGGGCCTTCGCCCGCTCCAGATCCCGCATGGCCCAGCCCAGAAACAGGAAGGCGGCCAGTCCCAGCGCCATGGCCAGCAATTCCTTTTTGCTCTCCCCCGGCACCGTGGCACAGATCACACACATTCCGATGCTGCACAGGAAGAACGCAATCGTCTCCACCTCGAAGGCCGAGCGGCGGATGAGGGCATAAAACACCAGCAAAAGCCACTGGGCCGCCATGATGCCGCCGAAGCCCAGAAGGATCTGGCCCGTTTTCTGGGGGTCGCCGTTGAGCAGATAGCCCAGACAGCAGAGCATCTGAAACAGCGACAGCAGCAGAAGATTCAGGATCGAGGCGCCGCCGCTGGAGGCTTTTGTCCGCAGCTGGGCCAGCTTCTGAACCTGACGCTCCGTGATCGGCTCCAGATAAAGATCCAGTCCGTTGAGGGTGATCCGGCTTCCGGCGTCCACCGCCGCAATGTCCACCGTCTGCCCATCGACCTGTACACCGCCCTTGGAGCCTGCGTCCGCAATAGACCAGCTTCCGTCGTCATAGCGGGTCAGGACTGCATGATTTCTGGATATGGTGGGCAGATCGATCACCAAATCGCTCCATTTGCTCCGTCCGATGACATTTTCCCAATGGGTCACCGGCAGGGCGTTCCCATCCGGCATACGCAGCATGGCCCAGATCTCCGGCTCTCTGCGAAAGGTCAGCAGAGGCTTGATGCACCGATAGAGGATCAGTGCCGCCAGCAGGGGCGCCAGATAGCGCAGCAGCCAGATGTAGACATGGACAAAATCCGCAGGCAGGCCTGCGGTCAAAGCGATCATTCCCATGTCATCACCTCCTTGTCATATCTTTAGAATAAAGGGAAACCGCCGCCGTGTCAAATAAAGATTCCTGAATTCCGGGGTGTTCCCTCCTGCTTGTAGGCCATATCATAACATCGGCCCCGGAAAAATGCAAATCATTTTTGCATCCGGGGCCGATCTATGCTATAATGGGGAGGTTAGCTTTTTTCTCCCGGGGCCTGCACCGAAAGGGTGCTGCACAGCCGGTCATACATCTGTGTGCAGTCCACCTGCTCCGGTGCCGACAGGCTCATGCAGTAGTGGTAGACGCCATCGCTTACCACCGCCGTCCGATGCACCAATGTCCCCTCCTCGTCTGTGGTACACCAGACCGTCTGATAGAAGTCCAGTGCATCCCGGCTCCTGCTGAGTACGGTCAGCTGATCCGCTTTCTTCCCGGTCAGTTCCTCCAGTGTGCGGCGAATATCTCCGCCCTGCTTGGTCTGAAGCCGCAGCTCATAGCTGTCCCAGCTGTACACCTGTCCCTGCTCCCCATCCGCCATGGTCTCTGCCACAGCCTCCTCCGGGAGCCAGATCTGCAATTCTCCTGCCGTCGGGCGCTCCGGCTCCGAGGCCATGGTGGGTGGAATGGTTTCCGGCTCCGGCTGTTCCCCCTTTCCGCATCCGCTCAGTAATGTGGCTGCCAGAAGCAGCACGATCCATTTTTTCATACCGATCCCTCCTGAAAGGCTCCAATGATGAAATATTTTCTTCTCTATCTTCTTATAGTCAATGCAGTCTCCTTTCTGCTTATGCGCCTCGACAAGCAAAAAGCCCGGAAGCACCAATGGCGCATCCGGGAATCCACCCTGCTTCTCTGGGCATGGCTGGGCGGCAGCATCGGAACTCTGGCGGCCATGGGTCTGGTTCGGCACAAAACCAGACACCCAAAGTTCACCGCAGGCGTTCCGCTTATCCTGATTTTACAGATCCTTCTATTTTCTTTTATAATTTTTTATTTTAATGCTTGACAAATCTGCAAAGGCGTGTTAATATCTAAAGGCACTCAACGGAGCGCACCTTATATTCGGAGTGATACCCAAGAGGCCGAAGGGGCTCCCCTGCTAAGGGAGTAGTTGGTCAAAAGCCAAGCGAGGGTTCAAATCCCTCTCACTCCGCCAAAGTTCCGGTTTTTATCTTATTTCAGATGAAAACCGGAATTTTTTGTATCTAAAATCAGAAATACGATTCCATATCGGTTACTGTAAAATCGCAAAAAATCACGAGGAATCGCACAAAGTCTCATTCTATTGCGTTGCGATTGCGTAAAAAATTCCCTCCCCGGTTATCCGAGAAGGGAAAAATTTATCTGTCCCGATACAGCATGGTCACGGCCATGGCCCGGTCGCAGGGCTGGTCCGGAAAAAATCTGGTCACCGGGCATGGGGTGCTTGTGGCAGAGCCGACCACACTCCCGGTAATATTTCACCGTCCAGACACAGACGGTCGGTAAAGTCCCGGTCGGCCATCTGGTTCTTGTGATCCTCGATGGCCTGATTGTACTTGGTCTCCCACTCGGTAGCCTTGGCCTGGGCTGCCTCGATGGTCTGGCCGTTCTCCTTGATCTCCTTCAGGGTGTTCTGGGCTTCGGTCAGCTGGCCCTTCAGAGTGTCATAGTCGGCAAAGGGAGCCTTGGCGGCTTCAATATCTCTGCCGTTCTCTGCCATAATGGCATCGATGACCTCCTTGGACAGGGGCTGCTCACCCACCTTGAAGTTCTGGAGGAATTCTCGTTTCATGTTGCTTCCTTTCTCCGCTACGCTTTGATGACGGGGGTGGCCTCCCCTGCGGTTCCGCTTTTTACGCCCCGGCAGGCAAAATTGGTATGAAAAAGCAACCATTCGGAATTTCCGAACAGTTGCAGAATCAATGGGGTAATTTGTGTTTTCACTTACACCTCGTAGCAAATGTTTTCCCACTTCTTGTAGGCATCGAAGTACAGCTGCTTCTTGTCGCCGTTGTAGGTCAGCTCGTAGTACATACCATCAAACAGGGTGGTACTCAGCAGAGCCTTGTTGTTCTGGAGGGTCTTGCACTGCCAGACGGTAAACACATCCTCGGCGGTGATCTGCTTGCCGTCTGCCTTGTCCAGATGGTCATTGACATACGCAACGACCTTTTCCTTACACAGATTGATAAACGCTTTTTCGTTCATATTGTCCTCCTTAAAATGGGTATGAAAAAACCACCTTCCAAAACGGTTGGTGGTTTAATCGTCAAATTGTGTGGGATATTTTTTTAGCAATTCAGTATACGCCTTTTTTACATCATCCGGTGCATCTTCTTTAAGCACATAATTCCCTGCACTATCAAATATACACCAAGCATCTACTGTAGCAAGAATACCCATATCTGCTTTAGTCATTGGCTGCATCATTGAACATTTCCTCAATCTTTTTTAGTAAGAATGGATCTTTAACCATTCCCTTGTCTTTCTGCAATAAAACTTCTGCAATCAGCTCATTAAGAGAACTATCTTTAATCAGTTTATAGGCTGCATTGGGACTAACAACCTCAAAAACATAATTGGGCTGTGAACTCTTTTGCCGCATCACATATGCCCGCAAATCAGCTTCTATCTCTTGTTTAACTGTAACACGGTCCTTATTAGAAGTCAACATTTTTCGGTCGATCAAGTCATGATGTTCTTTATGATGTATTTCATGTTTCAAGGCTTCTTCAGCATTTTCTGCCACAAAATACCCGTTTGCGACATCGCTCTCTATAAACTCTGGATTGGAAATCTTCTCATGTACATAAAGGCGATGAGTCGTACGCTCGTAAGATGCAACTCCGGGCAAGTCTTTCTTAATGATGATCTCATCCACAGTTTGCAGTTGGGGAATAACTTGCCTTTCTCGTTCAATCAGTGCAATAGTATTTTTTGCATCCTTGGAATTGGTCTGAGTAAAAAATCCTTTATGACCATCGACTGCATAAGCCTTGGTGATAATCTCTTTATTCTTAGGGCCTTTGTATATGAAATTCTGCGGTCGCCCCATGTAGTCCATAGAACTAGTGGAGGGCTGGATTCTTCTGCATGAGACTCCAGCCACCTGCGTTCTCTCCACCTGGGTTCGCAGTCCTGCCGCCTTGCTGAATCGGCTGTATTCCTGAGAAAGTACCTGCATCCGGCTCTGAAGCTGGGGAAGGTTGGGATCTCCGGTGGCCTCCGACACCAGAATCTTCTTTTTCTGGGCCCGCATGGCCCGCTCTATGGCCCGCTGCTTCTGGGTGGCCTCGTACATGGTGTAGTGCTTTCCATCGATCTCCACGCCGTCCTCGTTGTCCTGCCGTGTGGCCCGGCAGGATATTTTTTATTTATATAGTCAAACGGAGGAATCTATGCTAGAATACGGACAGTATCTCTGAACCATACGAGGAGGCAATCATGCTTTTAGCCGCAGAACATCTGACCATCGACTTCGGAGGCCGCCGACTTCTGGACGATGTGAATTTTTATCTCAACGAAGGGGACAAAATCGGCATCATCGGCATCAACGGCACCGGAAAATCCACCTTCCTCAAAGTCCTTGCCGGGGCCATCCCGGCGGACGAGGCCCAATTCGCCCGGAAGCCCAGCCTGCAAATCAGCTTCCTGCCCCAAAATCCCCCCATGCAGGAGGAGGCCACCGTCTTGGAGCAGGTGTTCCTCCATATGAGCGAGGAATTCCGTCTCATCAACGATTACGAGGCAAAATCCATGCTCCATCAGCTGGGCATCACCGACTTTTCCCAGCGGGTCGGAACCCTTTCCGGCGGTCAGCGCAAGCGTGTGGCCTTGGCCGCCGCTCTCATTCAGGCCACCGATGTGCTGATCCTCGACGAGCCGACCAACCATCTGGATGCCGAAATGACCGCTTGGCTGGAGGACTGGCTCCGCCGCTTCAAGGGCGGCGTCATCATGGTCACCCATGACCGCTATTTTCTGGAACGGGTCGCCAACCACATCACCGAGCTGTCCCGGGGCAAGCTCTACCACTACGAGGCCAACTATTCCAAATATCTGGAACTCAAGGAGCTGCGGCAGGAAATGGCAGAGGCCTCCGAGCGCAAGCGCCAATCCATCCTCCGGGTGGAGCGGGAATGGATCCTGCGGGGCTGTCAGGCCCGCACCACCAAATCCCGGGACCGCATCCAGCGCTATGAGGAGCTGCTCAGTCAGGACGCCCCGGAAACCGATGACAGCTTGCAGCTCTGCGCCGCCTCCAGCCGACTGGGCCGGAAAATCGTGGAGCTGAACGAGATCTCCCTCTCCTTCGGGGATCGCCCCATCATCTCCCAATTCTCCTACAATCTCCTGCGGAGCGACCGCATCGGCATCGTCGGCCACAACGGCGCCGGAAAATCCACCCTGCTCAACCTGATCTCCGGTCGGCTGGCCCCGGATTCCGGCTCCGTGGAGATCGGATCCACCGTTCGGATCGGTTACTTCACGCAGGAGGGACGGGAGCTGGATCTGGAGCAGCGGGTCTATGATTTCATCCATGACATCTCCGGCGAAGTCCGAACCACCGAGGGCACCTTCACCGCCAAGCAGATGATGGAGCGGTTCATGTTCCCCTCCGAGCTGCAATCCGTTCCCATCGGACGGCTCTCCGGTGGAGAACGGCGGCGGCTGTATCTGCTTTCCGTACTCATGGAGGCCCCGAACCTGCTGCTTCTGGACGAGCCGACCAACGATCTGGATATTATGACCCTGTCCATTTTGGAGGACTATCTGCAAACCTTCCCCGGGCCGATCCTTGTGGTTTCCCATGACCGCTTCTTTCTGGACAAGCTGGCCCAGTCGGTCTGGGAGGTCAAGGGCGACGGACGGGTGGAGCGCTTCACCGGGAACTGGTCGGACTGGGCCCGCAAGCGTCGGAAAGAGGAAAAGGCCGCCGCACCCAAGGCCGAAAAGCCTGCCCAGCCCCGGCAGTCCAATCGGAAGCTGAAATTTTCCTACAAGGAACAGCGGGAATTCGACACCATCGATCAGGAGCTGGCCGATTTGGAGCAAAAAATTACGGACTGCGAAGCGGCTCAGGCCGCCTGCGGCAGCGACTATGTGGAACTGGAACGGCTCCAGCAGGAGCAGACCCTTCTGGAACAGCAGCTGGACGAAAAAACCGAGCGCTGGATGTACCTGACCGAATTAAAGGAGCAGATCGATGCGCAAAACGGCTGATCTCTCCCCCATCACCTATGATTTTTCCGGGAGCCTGCCGGCTCCCCCCAGAAAAGAGGAATACCATGAAAAAGCAACTCGCCGCCCTGTTTGATTTCCTGATGATTACCTTCGGCACAGCCATCGTGGCCATTGCCGTCTATTTTTTCATGATGCCCAGTAATGTCTCCGTCGGCTCCATGACCGGTGTGGCCATTGTCCTGTCTCATTTCGTCCCCCTCCCCGTTTCCGCCATTACCATGGCCTTCAATGTGGTTCTGCTCATTCTGGGCTTTGTGTTCATTGGAAAGGAATTCGGCGGCAAGACCATCTATACCTCCATGCTTCTTCCTGCCCTGCTGGGCCTGCTGGAGCGGCTGTTCCCCCATGTGGAATCCATCATGCAGGATCCCTTTCAGGATACCCTCTGCTATATCTTCTTGGTCAGCGTGGGGCTTGCCATCCTGTTCAACCGCAACGCCTCCTCCGGCGGTCTGGATATTGTGGCGAAATTCCTCAACAAATATATGCGGATGGAAATGGGCTACGCCATGAGCTTGGTGGGCATGGTGGCCGCTCTGTCCTCTGCGCTGGTGGCAGAGCCGAAGCTGGTCATTCTGGCGGTTCTCGGCACCTACCTCAACGGTCTGGTGGTGGATAAGTTCATCTTCGGCTCCACCCTGAAAAAGCGGGTGTGCATCATCTCCGCCAAAAGTGAGGAGATTCGGAACTTCCTGCTCAACGAGCTGCACAGCGGCGCCTCGATCTATGAGAACATCGGCGCCTTCAACATGGAGCCTCGCCGGGAGATCATCACCATCGTGGACAAGGGCGAATATCTGAAGCTTATGACCTTTGTGGAAAAAATCGACCCCAATGCCTTCGTGACCATTTACGATGTGACCAAAATCATCTACAAGCCCAAAAATCGGATCTGATCGGAGAACACCATGAAAATCCTTCTCTCCCCCACGAAAAAAATGAGGGCCGACCCGGACAGCCTGCGTTGGACAGCTCTGCCCCAGCTGCTGCCCCAGACCGAGCTGCTGCTCCGCTGGCTCCAGAGCCAGAGCGCTCAGGCCCTGCAAGGCCTCTGGAACTGCAACGATACCATCGCCGCCCAGAATCTGGAGCGGATCCGGCAGATGGATCTGCGTCAGGGCCTTTCCCCCGCCATTTGCAGCTACGAGGGACTCGCCTTTCAGCATATGGCCCCCACGGTTTTCACCGACTCCGAGCTTTCCTATGTGCAGGCCCATCTGCGGATCCTCTCCGGCTTCTACGGGATCCTCCGCCCCTTGGACGGCATTACGCCCTATCGGCTGGAAATGCAGGCAAAGGCCGCCGTGGGCGGTCATCCCGACCTCTACTCCTTCTGGGGCCGTTCCCTCTATGACCTGTTGGAGCCGGAGGATGGCGTCCTGCTCGATCTGGCCTCTCAGGAATACAGCAAGGCCATTCGCCCCTATCTGCGGCCCTCAGACCGGTTTGTGACCTGCACCTTCTGCGAATCGGTGAACGGCGTTCTGCGGCAGAAGGGAACCTTTTCCAAAATGGCCCGGGGAGAAATGGTTCGGTATCTGGCCCAAATACAGGCCCAAAGCCCGGAGGCTGCCACCGGCTTTTCCGCTCTGGGCTATCGGTTCCGGGAGGAGCTGTCCACCGATACCCAGCTGATTTTTGAGCGAAGCCCCGCATAAAGCAAGGCCCCCTCGACGGAGGGGGCCTTGTCCGTTATGGGTTTAGAAACACCTGTTCCCAGATCGTTGCCTCCGGCCAGCCCGTGGTATCAAAGGCCTCCCGGATACATTCGCTATAATATCGCAGCTTTTGATCCATGCCCGGAGCCTGCTCAAAGGCCCACTGGATTCCGATGGCCGCCTCCATGACTGTGGCCCGATCCTCCGTAGAGTTGACCGTGGAATAGGGGGACAGGAACCAGCCGTACATGGCTTGATCTTCAAAATACGAGGCGACATTTTCATAGTCTTGGGTATAGGAAAAATCCTTGGGATTCAGGCTGCTCCACTGTGCCTCGCTGAATGTGGCATCGGGCCGACATTGGCTGTCCCATTCCAGCTTTCGGTCGATCACATGGGAAAATTCATGGGCATAGGTGAAATCATGGGCATACTGCCCGTCGATGACTACGATGCAGTTATCCCCCTGCTCATGGACAAAGCCGGAAAAGCCTTCGATGGTTCGCTGTTCACCGGGATAAATGGAGCCACTGAGCCAAAGCTGGGTTCCCCGGATGTTCCCCCAGCGCAGCTGACGGAAAAATCCCTCCGGATAGCTGGAAAGCACCTTTTCTGCCAGATCCAATGCCTGTTCGATTTGCGTTTCATCCAGCAGCAGCTCCACCGTATAGGGCAAAGAGGCCGGGTCAAATTGATCTGCGATCCGAATCTCCAACCCATATTCCCTGCTCAATTCCGCCGCCCGCTCTTTGAGCACCGGCGAAACCCTGCTGTCTCCGTCGGGTCGGGCGGTCTCCAGCGGCTCCAGCACCATATCCACCGCTCCCTCCTCCCGAACAGGCCGCCACAGCGCCAGCTCCATCCGTTCATCCGGTCGGAACACCGGAATGAGATAGCCCCCCAACTCCGGCACCGGGAACACCTGATGGAGCCAGCCCTCCTCCCGACAGATGGGCTGGCAGCTCCCCAGATTGGTCCCGTCCGGCTCATACAGGGTCAGTCTCTGTGTTATGTGGTCAGTTTCCAGCAGTCTGCCGTCGGGCAACAGGGTGACATACCCCTCCGCTCCACGAAGGCAGACGGTTTTTCCGGCCTCGGTCAGATAGTACCGTCCATCCCCTTGACCGGTGGAGAGCCAGCAATCCCCCACCCGGACTCCGGAGGCCATAGGCTTTTCTCCGGGGAAACAGTTCAATTCCCCGGTCGTCAGGGACAGGGCCGCAGGCTGGAGCAAAAAATCCCTGCCCTGCGTCACCATGGTATAGACCTCTGCTTGGCTGCGTTCCATGGGCCACAGTCTCGGATTTTGGCCGCAGATCTTGGTTTTTTCCCCGGTTTCGAGATTTTCTGCCGTCAGCTCCTCCTCAAACGCAAACCGATACAGCATGGGCGCTCCCTGACATTCTCCCACGATCCAATCCTCGTCCATCGGATCGGCCTCCCATCGATGGATCAGCTGCAGATCCTTGGAGAATTGGAGGATCCATCCCTGAGCGCTGTCTGCCAACACCACTGTATCCCCCAGAAGCTGCGGCAGCATGGCATGGGAAACGACCGTCTTTTGCCGCCCTGTCACCTGTTCACAACGCAGATCCACAGAGGCAAGCTCTATGTAATTGCGGCCGCCCTCCTCATAGACATTTTGATACAGGAGCAGTCGATCTCCCACCAGCTGTGCGCCGTTCCACGGCTCCTCCATCAGCGGATATTCCATCCGCAGGAGCCGTTTATCTTCCTCCCAGCGCTGGGTCTTGGGTTCCCACGGCATCGGTGCTTCCGTGGATGGCAGGGGTTCTGTCACCGTCGGCTCCCTTGTCTCTACCACGGTGGAGCTTGGCTCCGCAGGCGGAGCCGATGGGGCGCAGCCTGCCAGCAGAAGCAGCGCCAGACATCCACAAATCAAAGCTTTCACAGGTTTTCCCCCTTTTTGGTTCTGAATTTAGTTTATCAGCACGGCCATACTTTGTCAATGCGGCAGAATATCAAACAGCGGAGATCCCGGTTGGGATCTCCGCTGTTTGAAAATTGTTTCCGATTACTGGACGGAAATGGCGGTCACATGGGGGTTGGCGCCCTCGTACCAATACAGGAACGCCTCCACATTGACGATGTCGCCTTCCTTCAGCTCACCCACGGTCTGGTACACCTCGCTGTCGGTACCGGTCAGGTAAACCTCCACGCAGAAGCTGTACTCGTTCTCACCGTCGGTCAGGGTCAGGTAGATGTCATCACCCGGCTCACCGTTCTTGTACTCGATGGCCTTGACGGACAGACCGTTCACGGCAATCTTCTCGTTCTGATGCTTCACCAGCTCTTCCTCGTTGCTCATCAGCTCGGTCAAATCCAGAGCCTCGGCCACAAAGGTCTCCCCCTCGACGATCTCCCATGCGGAAACATCGGAGATCTCCAGCTCGCCGGAGAACTCGGCCTTGAAGCCGGTGACACGGATCTTGGTACCCTCGGTCAGCTGGGCATACTCCTCCTCGGAGCAGGGCAGCTTGTAGATCAGATAAGCACCGTCCTCGGACTGACAGTAGACCACAGCCTCATCCTTCCACCAGCCCTGCTTGGCCTGCACATAAGTCTCGACCGTGACCTCGGCATCCAGCTCGGCGGCGACGAACTCCTCGTGGGTCATCACAGCGGCAGGCTCAGTGGCTTCGGTGGTTTCGGTGGCCTCGGTTGCAGCAGTGGTCTGCGTTGCTTCCGTGGCCTCGGTAGCCACAGTGGTTTCCTGCGTATCGTTGGAGCCGCAAGCCACCAGACCCATGGTCAGGACAGCTGCGAGCGCCAGTGCGATCCATTTTTTCATGATATTGTATCCTCCTATTGGTGTGCAGAAATCTACACACAAGATAGCTCTATTGTACACCACCCGTGGAATAAATCAATAGATAGAATTTCCATATCCTACTGTCTGTTTTTCCGAGAATCGTACAAAATATACAAGAGAATCAGGATCCATGTGCCTGCCAGAGCGGAAAGAAGCCAAATTGAGGTGCTGGGCAGGGGGCCAAGCTCTGCTTTTCCCCCGGAAGCCATGGCATTGTCTGCGATCTGATCCAGATGGTACAGGCTGGTCAGCTCCTCCTGCATCTGCGTCAGATAGGCCTCGTCCACGGTCTGTTTCCGCCGGGTGGACTTGGTTACATTTTCGATCATCTGCCCGGCGGCATTTCGCAGGGAGGCCGAGCCGTTGAACACCGGGGTCACAAAGGTATGGGCGGTATGCTCCATGAGCAGCTGAGAGGCCTTGATTTTGATGTCGTAGTGCAGGTCATTGTCCGCTCCGCTCCGGGAGAGATAGGTCTGATAGCCGCTGTCCTGCTGGGCCTTGACTGTCACGGGGACATAGCCCTCGGTCTGGGCATAGGGGATCTGAACCTCATTGCTCAGAAGGAACTGGACGAAGAGCCACGACGCCAGAACCTCCTGCGGATCCTCATGGTTGAAAATGCAGACCGACGGGCCTTGGGAGATCATCTGAGGATGCTCCGGGTCAAACTGGGGAATCTCCATGACCTCGGTGTGAAAATCCACGAGCTTGTCCGGGCTGATGTCGCACAGCGGCGCCTCTGCGCCCATCCATGTGGCTCCGGCGGTGGAATCCACCGCAAAGATGCACTGACCGGCATTGAGAAAATTCCCCGGGTAGGAGGAGATCTTGAAGGTGGAGAAGGAGCCTTTTTTCACATGATCCGCCACGGTATACAGCAGCTCCTTGGTGGTGTCATTGAAGATCCCGATCTCGCCGCTTTCCGTAGAATAGGGCGCATCCAGCTGGCGCAGCATCTGGATCATCATATTGTCCGTGGACTTGTAGATGAAGGGGATCAGCACCTTCTGGCCGTTGACCTTGAAGGTTCCGTCGGGATTTTTCTCCATGGCCGCATCGGAAACCTCCCAGACGAAGTCCCATGTCAGCTGCCGGGGCAGGGAAAAGCCCAGCTTTTCCACCATATCCCGGTTCACATAGCAGCATTCGGTGGAGCGCATGAAGGGCATGGCATAGGTGATGCCGCCGATTTTACATTCCTCCAGAAACTCCGGGATCAGCTCCGACCGCTCCGGGCCGTCGAAGCGCAGCGCCTCTCCCCCGAGGCCGAACTTCTCATCCGCCATCAGTGCATCCAACGGAACCACCAGATTTTCGCCGGTGAGATAGGTGGCGATGTGATCCGGGTAGGTGATGCAGACATTGGGGGTGGTTCCGGTGGAGATATTGGTGATAACATCGTTATAGATCCGGCCATAGTCGGTATAGAGCCGCATATTCACATGGATGTTGGGATAAATCTGCTCAAAGGCCGCAATGGCATCGTGATAGATCTCCACTTGGGTCATATTGGTATCATTTTTAGCCCAGAAGGTGATCTCGTGGATCTGCTCGGGATCAAAGGTGTCCGGCACGGCAAACGCCGCCGTATCCCGGGTACCGTGGCAGCCGCACAGCAGCAGCATGGACAGCACCAGCCCCATTGCCAGAATTTTTTTCATCCCTTGGTTCCTCCTCTCGAAACGCCCACCATGATCTTCTTGTGGAACACCAGAAACAGTACGATGAGCGGCAGGGAGATCACTGTCACCGCCGCCATCATCGCCGGGATATTCTCCCGGCCAAAGCCGTTTTCCCGGATGGACTGGATGCCGTTGGACACCAGAAAATAGGCCTCGTCATCGGTAATCAGCCGGGGCCACACATAGGAATTCCAGCACTCGATGATTTTGAGGATGGTAATGGTGATGATGGTGGGCCGGCACATGGGGATCATCACCCGGCAGAGATATTTGAAATCCGAGGTGCCGTCCACCTTGGCCGCATAATAAAGCTCATCGGGGATCTGGGCAAAATTCTCCCGGAGCAGGTAGATATAAAACACCGAGGTCACCGACGGCAGGATCAGACCTGCAAAGGAGTTGCGCAGATCCAGATTGGTCACGGTGACAAAATTCGTGATGACCACCAGCTCCGTGGGGATCATCATCAGGGAAAGGAACACCGTAAAGGCCAGATCCCGGCCCCTGAATTGCAGCCGGGCAAAGGCAAAGGCCGCCAGAATGGTGACGATCAGCATCAGCGCCGTGGTCACCAGCGTAAAAATCAGGGTGTTCACAAAATACTGCCCCAGCGGCACCGCCGTGAAGGCCTTCACATAGTTTTCCCATGTGGGCGACAGGGTGTAAAGCGCCGGGATGTATTCCGAATTATAGGCCCCGTAGCTCTTGACCGAGGTCAAAAGCATCCAGTAGAAGGGAAACAGCACCACAATGGCCCAGAGGGTCAGCAGGATATAGGTGACGGTGCGTACCGCTTTTTTCCGCCGAAGGGAGGTGCGTTCCAGCTTTTCAAAATCCGTTTGTCCGTTCATCGCCTTGCCTCCTTAATAATGGACGGTTTTCCGGCTGACCAGAAGATTGATGCAGGTGATGGTCAGCACAATGACAAACAGCAAAATCGCTGCTGCCGAGGCATAGGACGGATAGCCGCCGCTGCTGCCATAGAGCATATCGTAGACATAGCCCACAATGGTGTTCATATGGGCCGCATTGAGGTCTGTCCCGAACAGGGCCACCGCATCGGCATAGGCCTTGAAGGCCCCGATGAAGCCGGTGATGACCAGATAAAAGATGGACGGGGAGATCATGGGCAGGGTGATCCGGGTAAACATCCGCCATCTGGGGGTTCCATCCACCCGGGCGGCCTGATAGTAGGTATCGCTGACCGAGGCCAGCGCACTGGTGAGGATTAGGATTTTAAAGGGCAGCACCACCCAGACCGTGTAAAAGCACAGCACGAACATCTTCGCCCAGTAGGGGCCGTCGATAAAATCCACCGATCCCCCGCCGAACCAGCCGATGACCAGATTCACCAGTCCGTCGGTATAGGGGGTCTTGCGGAACAGGATCATAAATACCAGTCCCACCGCCAGCGTGTTGGTCACATAGGGCAGAAAATAGATGGTCTGATACAGATCCCGGAGCTTTCGGATGGAGCTGAGGCCCAAAGCGATCAGCAGGGCGATGACCGTAGATAGCGGCACCGTGATGGCCACCAGCAAAAAGGTATTGCGAACCGCCTGTAAAAAATAGGGGTCGTGGAGGACATAGGAATAGTTGTATAGTCCCACCCCCAGATAGCTCTGGGAAGCGAAATTATATCCCTCCTCCATGGAATAGATCAGCACATCGATCAGGGGATAGACCAGAAAGGCCCCCAGAAAAAGCATGGCAGGCAGCAGATACAGCCAGCCCTTGCGGTTATTCTGTTCCATGGCAGTTCCTCCTGTTTCCGTGCAGGGGAAACCCCCTGCGGCTTGTGTTCATTTTCATACACATCCCTCTCCTATCCGCCGAACATTTTTTCCGACGGAACTTCGTATATCAGCCCTATTATAATGACTGCTGCGCCGCATTTCAAGCTTCTTTCCCAAACAATTCCCTGTTTCTGCGGAAATGATCCGCTCCGACTTTCTGGGTAAATCTCACAAATTCCGCAAAAGAGCCGTATTTGCTCTTGACATTTTATGAAATTATTGGTATCTTGTCTATGACAAGAGGACATTTATTGCTAATAAATACAAATTTGTTTTTCATAGGAGGACAATTATGAAACAGTACATGGACGCTATTGTGAAGCCCATCGCAGGCCCCGGTCTGGAGCTGCGTCAGGTCCCCGTTCCCGTTCCCGGCCCCGGTGAGGTGCTGATTAAGATCCATAAAACCGCCATCTGCGGCACCGATGTCCACATCTACAACTGGGATCCTTGGGCCGCCGAGCATATCAAGGCCCCCATGACCATCGGTCACGAATATGTGGGCGAGATTGCCCAGCTGGGTGCCGGCGTCACGGGTCTTCATGTGGGCCAGCGGGTTTCCGGCGAGGGTCACATCACCTGCCACCACTGCCGCAACTGCCACACCGGCAATATCCAGTGGTGCAAGGACACCATGGGCGTGGGCGTGGATCGGGACGGTGCCTTTGCCGAATATGTCTGCATCCCCGAATCCAATGTGATCCTCATTGACGAAAATCTGGACGAGGATGTGGTGGCCTTCTTCGACGCCTTCGGCAATGCCACCCACACCGCCCTCATGTTCCCTCTGATCGGCGAGGATGTGCTGATTACCGGTGCAGGCCCCATCGGCATCATCGCCGGCGGTATCTGTAAGTTTGCCGGCGCCCGCCGGGTGGTCATCACCGATGTCAACGACTATCGGCTGGAGCTGGCCCGGAAGCTGGGCGTGGATGCCGCTGTCAACACCGCCAAGGAGGATCTCCGGGCCGTCATGCAGCAGCAGGGTCTGGTGGAGGGCTTCGATGTGGGTCTGGAAATGTCCGGCAACGGCATGGCCCTCAAGCAGATGATCTCCGTCATGCGCAACGGCGGCAAGATCTCCCTGCTGGGTATCTCCAACAAGCCCATCGAGATGGATATGAACACCATTATCACCAAGGGCCTGACCATGCAGGGCATCTATGGCCGGAAGATGGACAACTGGCACCAGATGAGTGCCATGGTTCAGGGCGGTCTGGATCTGCATCCCGTCATCACCCACCGTTTCCACTACACCGAGTTTGAAAAGGGCTTTGAAGCCATGAATTCCGGCCGCTCCGGTAAGGTCGTGCTGGACTGGACTACCAAGAAGGAGGACTAATCCCATGAAATCTGCATTGACTGCCATCTGCAACGAGCTGGATGCCATCCGGCAGGCCGGTACCTGGAGAGAGGAACGGATCATCACCACTCCCCAGCGCTCCCGCATCGATACCACTGCCCGGGACGGCGTGGTGAATATGTGTGCCAACAACTATCTGGGCCTTTCCAATCGGCAGGAGCTGATCGACGCCGCCAAGGCCAGCTATGATAAGTGGGGCTTCGGCCTCAGCTCCGTCCGTTTCATCTGCGGCACGCAGGAGATCCACAAGGAGCTGGAAGCCAAGATCTCCCATTTCTGCGGCATGGACGACGCCATTCTCTACTCCTCCTGCTTCGACGCCAACGGCGGTCTGTTCGAGACCCTGCTGGGGGCCGAGGATGCCATCATCTCCGACGAGCTGAACCATGCCTCCATCATCGACGGTGTTCGGCTCTGCAAGGCCAAGCGGTTCCGCTATAAGAACAACAACATGGACGATCTGCGCCGCTGTCTGGTGGAGGCCAGAGAGGCCGGTGCGAAGAAGATCCTGATTGCCACCGACGGTGTGTTCTCCATGGACGGCTACATCGCCAATCTGCCCGCCATCTGCGATCTGGCCGACGAGTTCGATGCGCTGGTCATGGTGGATGACAGCCATTCCGTGGGCTTCATGGGCGAGCATGGCCGAGGCACTGCCGAATTCTGCGGCTGCATGGGCCGGGTGGACATCATCACCGGCACCTTCGGCAAGGCGCTGGGCGGCGCTTCCGGCGGCTATACCGCAGCCCGTCAGTGCATCGTCGATCTCCTGCGTCAGCGCAGCCGTCCCTACCTGTTCTCCAACACGCTGGCGCCTGCCATCTGTGCAGCCACCATCAAGACTCTGGATATGCTGGAGGAATCCACTGCCCTGAGAGACAAGGTACACGAGAATGCCCGTTACTTCCGTGCCGGCATGGAAAAGCTGGGCTTCGACCTGCTGCCCGGCGAGCATCCCATCGTCCCTGTCATGCTCTATGACCCCAAGGTGGCCCACGAGTTTGCAGACCGGATGCTGGAAAAGGGCGTCTATGTGGTGGCCTTCTGCTACCCCGTGGTTCCCAAGGGCAAGGATCGCATCCGCACCCAGATCTCTGCCGGTCACACCAAGGAGGATCTGGACTTCGCCATCAAGTGCTTCGGTGAGGTTAAGCAGGAAATGGGTCTGTAAGCCTGTAAAGCCATAAATCATGCCCCGTCGGCTTTCCGACGGGGCATTTTCTATCCGGCTTTTGGCAGATTCTTTTTCTCATATCCCAGCTGCTGGCTCTGGCACAGCCTGCGGTAATACCAGATGCCTGCCCCGCTGAGCAGGACGGTCACGGTGAGCATGATCCCGGCCAGAAGATAATTTCTGGCTCCCGCCGCACCGCCGGAGACGGTGGAGGTCACCACCGAGGGAATCCGGGCGATGACCACGATTCCCAGCCATTGGCTCAGGGTCAGCGGGGTCAGCCCTGCAAAATAGCTGAGGAAATCCTTTGGCGTACCGGGGATCAGCATCAGGACAAAGGCCGCCGCTTTGGCCTTACGGGGATTTTTCAGGAATTCCATCTGGTGGATCTGCTTTTTCGGAAAAAAGATCTCCACCATCCGAACACCGAATTTCCGAACCAGCAGAAAGACTGCCCCGCTGCCCAGCACAATGCCCACCATGGTCAGCATCGTCCCCTCCGCCGCTCCGAAGGCATAGCCGCCCATCAGCTCCAGCGGCTCACCGGGGATCATGGCAACCAGAACCTGCAAAAAGACCATACCCACAAAAATCAGCCGTCCCCACAGGCCGTGTCCATCCACCCATTCCCGGAAGATCTCCGGCTCCCGGGCCAGCTCCACCATGGGCCGCCCGATGAACCACCCCACCAGTCCCGAAAAGAGCAGAAAGATGCCGGCTGCGGTCAGCCAGATGGCCTTTTGATGTTTTTCCTTCATCTGTTTTCCCCCGAATTCATTGGCTTTTCTCTATCATACCACAATTTCGGCGGTTTGATTCTTAATATTTTCTGAAAAAATCGGGGCGCCAAGCACCCCGATTCCCCTATCTTCGGTTATGGTCTTCCTGAATCAGCCGCTTCATGGCCTCCATGCCCACCCGAATGGCACCGGAGGTATCCTCCGTCATGGGCATTTCCAGACCGGCCTTTTCCCGCTCCTGATTCCAGATCACATGGAAACAGCTGCCTACCCGGACACCCAGCGCCGCCGCTGTCACAAACAGGGCTGCCGATTCCATTTCGCTGGCCTTGACGCCCAGCCGCTTCCAGCTGTCCCATTTTTGCAGAAGCTCATAGGAAACCGGGCTTTTTTCCGGGCTGTGCTGACCGTAGAAGGAATCCTTGCACTGTACCACGCCGGTGTGGGTGTCATATCCCAGCGCCTCACTGGCCTGCTTCAGCGCCGCCGTCACATCAAAATCCGGAACCGCCGGGAATTCCACCGGGGCATATTCCATGCTGGTATGCTCATAGCGAATGGCCCCCGTGGCCACCACCACATCTCCGGGCTTCACATCCATATGGATGCCGCCGCAGGTGCCGATGCGGATGAAGGTATCCGCTCCAATGGCCGCCAGCTCCTCCATGGCAATGGAGGCCGACGGGCCGCCGATGCCGGTGGAACAGACGGAAACCTTTTCCCCCAGCAGGGTTCCGGTATAGATGTTATACTCCCGATTCTGTCCCACATGGACGGGATCATCAAAATACGAGGCAATTCCCTCGCAGCGCCCGGGATCCCCCGGAAGAAATACATACCTGCCCACATCCCCCTCCTTACAGCGGATATGGAACTGCATCCCGACGTCTTGCATAGATACCACCCTTTTCATAAAATGGATACCTTCAGTATAGCACATATCGTCGATTTTGGCAATCTTTTTATCTGTTTAGAACAAGCTGACCTGACTGATGTCCGGCAGATCTCCGAAGGCTCCGGCCTCCTTGAGCAGCTGGATATGGGTCTTGGACACCTTGGGGCAGGCCTCCGCCACCTCCTCAATGGAGATGAACTGCCTGCCCTCCCGGCCATGCATCAGATCCCATGCCGCATTTTCACCCAGACCGCCAATGGCCACAAAGGGCGGCAGGATCTTCCCGTCCTCGATGAGAAAGCGAATGGCATGGCTCTTATAGAGGTCGATGGGGGCGAATTCAAAGCCCCGGAGGTAGAATTCATAGACCACCTCCAGCGTAGTCAGCAGATCCTCGTCCTTGTTGGAGGCCTCCTCGTCCTCGTCAATGGCCTTGATGTTGGCCTTTGCCGATTCCAGACCGCCGGTCATCAGGCTGGCGTCGAAGCCGCCCTTCTGGCTTCTGCGATAGAAATAGGCCGCATAGAAGGCCAGAGGATGATAGACCTTGAACCATGCGATGCGGAAGGCCATCATGACATAGGCCACGGCATGGGCCTTGGGGAACAGGTATTTGACCTTCTTGCAGGAGCCGATATACCAGTCCGGCACACCGGCAGCGATCATCTCCTCCTCGGCTCCCTCCGGCAGACCTCTGCCCTTTCGGACGGATTCCATGATTTTGAAGGAGCGCTTTTCCGGCATCCCGCAGGAAATCAGATAGAGCATGATGTCATCCCGACAGCCGATGGTGGAATCCACCGTGGCGGTTTTGGAGGTAATCAGATCCCGGGCATTGCCCAGCCACACATCCGTGCCGTGGGTATAGCCGGAGATCCGAACCAGAAAATCGAATTTTGTGGGCATGGTGTCCAGCAGAACGCCCCTTGTGAACCGGGTGTTGAATTCCGGTACGCCCACGGCTCCGGTGGGGCCGAGGATCGGATCGTCCTCATAGCCCAGTACCTGACTGGAGGTAAAAATCGACATGGTTTTCTTGTCGTCCAGCGGAATGGTCTTGGCATCCACCCCGGTCATGTCCTCCATCATTCGGATCATGGTGGGGTCATCGTGGCCCAGCATATCCAGCTTGAGCAGGTTTTCCTCCATGGAGTGGTATTCAAAATGGGTGGTGATCTGGTCGGAATTGGGGTCGTCCGCCGGATGCTGCACGGGGCAGAAGTCCCAGATCTCGTTTTCCTGGGGAATGACCACCAGACCGCCGGGGTGCTGTCCGGTGGTTCGCCGCACGCCCACGCAGCCCGAGGCCAGCCGATTTTCCTCCGCCCGTGTCTCCTTCCGATCCCGCTCTGCCAGATACTTCTTGACATAGCCATAGGCGGTTTTTTCCGCCACCGTACCCACGGTTCCGGCCCGGAACACATGGGATTTCCCGAACAGCTCGATGCAGTAAGCATGGGCCCGGGACTGGTATTCACCGGAAAAATTCAGGTCAATATCCGGCACCTTGTCGCCGCCGAAGCCCAGAAAGGTTTCAAAGGGGATGTTGAAGCCGTCCTTTTCCAGCTGGGTTCCACAGAGGGGACAGACCGCATCCGGCAGGTCTGCGCCGCAGTTATATTCCTTCGGCACATCCAAAATGGTGTGCTTGCACTTCGGATTGGGGCATCGATAGTGGGGGGCAAAGGAATTGACCTCGGTGATGCCCGAGAGGAAGGCCACGATGGAGGAGCCGACGGAGCCACGGGAGCCGACCAGATAGCCATGCTCCAGAGAGTTCTGCACCAGCTTCTGGGCGGACATATAGATCACATCGTAGTGACAGCTGATGATGTCATGCAGCTCTGTCTCCACCCGCTTCTGAAAGACCTCCGGGGGATTGTCCCCATAGAGCCGATGGAATTTCCCATAGACCAGACTTTTGAGATCCTCCACGGAATTTTCGATCTTGGGTGCAAACAGATTATGAGGGACGGGCCGCAGGGTTTCGCACTGGTCTGCGATGAAGTTGGTATTCTTCACCACCACCTCATAGGCCTTTTCGGCCCCCAGATAGGAGAATTCCTCCAGCATATCGTCGGTGCTGCGGAAATAGAGGGGGTTGGGGGCGTCGCAGTCCTCGAAGCCCTTGGTGGCCAGCAGGATATGCCGGAACACCTCGTCCTCGGGGTTCAGGAAATGGACATCGCCCGTGGCGCAGACCGGCTTTCCCAGCCGTTCGCCCAGACGGACAACCGTCCGGTTGAATTCCCGCAGTTCTTCCTCCTCCTGCACCATACCCTTTCGGAGCATGAAACGATTGTTGGCCAGAGGCTGAATTTCCAGAAAATCATAGAAGGAGGCGATCCGAAGCAGTTCGTCCTCGCTCTTGTGGTCGATGACCGCCTGAAACAGCTCTCCTGCCTCACAGGCCGAGCCGATAATCAGGCCCTCCCGCATGGCCATCAGCTCCGATTTGGGAATCCGGGGGACTCGCTTGAAATGCTCCAGATTGGACAGGGAGATCAAATGGTAAAGATTCCGCAGACCCACCTGATTTTTGGCGAAAATGATGATATGGCGGGCATTTCGGTTGGTGATCCGACCCTGCGCCCGGAGTTTGGGCATGGCGGGATTGATCTGCTGGATGGTGTGGATGTCCAGCTCCTCCAGCTTGGGGCTGAGGCGGTCGAAGATCAGGCCGCAGGTGACTGCATCATCCGCCGCCCGATGGTGGTTGAAGTCCGGCAGGCTCAGGGCATCTGCCACGATATTCAGCTTGAACTTATGGAGCTGGGGAAGCAGATTCTGGGAGAGGATCAGGGTATCGATGGAGGTCAGCGTATAGGGGATCCCCTGCCGTCTGGCGGCCTCCCGGAGAAAGCCCGTATCGAAATCCGCATTGTGGGCCACCAGCGGCCTGTCCCCCACGAATTCCAGAAACTGGGGCAGAATTTCCTCAATGGCGGGAGCGCCCTTCAGCATTTCGTCGGTGATCCCTGTCAGATCCACGATTTTCTGCTCCAGCTTCCGTCCGGGGGCCACAAAGGTCTGGAACCGATCCAGTTCCCTGCCTTGCTTCATCCGCACGGCGCCGATCTCAATGATGGTGTCATCCCGGGAGCTGAGGCCGGTGGTTTCCAGATCGAAGGCCACATATTCCCCGTCCAGGCCCAGATCCCGGTTGCCATGAACCACGATCCGGTCGTCCACATCGTTGACATAGTAGCCCTCCACGCCGTAGAGGATCTTGATAGTTTCATCCGTCCCTGCCACCTTGGCCTTGGAGGCGGCCTTCATGGCATCGGGGAAGGACTGGACACAGCCGTGGTCGGTGATGGCAATGGCCCGGTGTCCCCACGCCGCAGCCTGCTTGACCGCATCGGCGGTGGGGGTCAGGGCATCCATATTGCTCATGGTGGTATGCAGGTGCAGCTCCACACGCTTGCCCTCGGGTGCGGTATCCTGCCGCTTGGGCAGGCTGCCTGCCATGATGCTGTACGGATGAAGCACAAGCTCGTCGTCATATTTGTTGATGGCCAGCTTGCCATTGACCTTCAGCACCGTTCCCACCTTCACCGCATCGATGATGGGCTTTGCCACCCGATTGTCCATAAATTGATTGACCCGGATGGAGCCGGTATAGTCGGTCATATCGAAATTGACCACCCAAGCCCCGCTCTTTTTGATTTCCTTGTGATCCAGCGCAAAGACCCGGCCCTCTACGGTGACCACACCCTTTTCCAGCGCCAGCTCCTGCATAGGCATGACCGGAACCCGGATGGGCTTTCCATAGATCAGATCGGAGCTGGTGGGCGCATCGGGCTTTTTCTTTTCCTGTACCGTGGGAAGGGGGTGCTTCCGCATCATCTCCTGACGCATTTCCTCCATGGCGTCGAACAGCCTCTGCCCTTCTAGTTCCACGCCGGATTCCACGGTGATGGCAATGTCCTCCCCGCAGATCTCCTTGAGCCGATTGCGGACTCGGGCTGCCGCCTCCTCGATGGTCTGTCTGCCGTTGGCCCGGAGCCGGATGTGCAGCTCGTGATCCTGCCACTGGTATCGGCAGCCGGCCAGCACAGCCTTGGCCATGGGTGTTTCCGCCGCAAACAGCTGGGTCAGCTCCTCCGGCTCCATCCGATGCAGCTCTCCCAGCGGATAATGAAGGGCCAGTGTCAGCTCCCGCAGACCGTAGAGCTGGGTAACGGCCTTGGTGATCTGATCCCACTGCTCCGCCGGAATATAGGCTCCGCAGGACAGTTCTGCGCAGATGCTGCCCCGGATCGGATCCAGCTCTGCCTGCTCCAGCTGCGCACATTCCAGCAGGGAACTCAGAGGTGTCTCTGGGTGATACCGGGAAAACACCTGCAAAAATGTTACTTTTTCCTCCATTTTTCCTCCATCTCGTCAAAAAGGCCCCTCATCGGAGATCCCGTATGAGAGGCCCGTGGTTCCGTTGCTTTCCTACATGGCGTCGATGCGGCGCAGCAGCTCCGGCAGCAGCTCGTCATAAGGCAGCTTGGCTACCTGCACACCCTTTTCAAAGATGATGCCCCAGCCGTCGCCGCCGGCAATGCCGATATCTGCCTCCCGGGCCTCGCCGGGGCCGTTGACAATGCAGCCCATAACCGCCACGGTGATGGGCTTTTCGCAGTCCCGCAGGGCCTCCTCCACCCGATCGACCAGTCCGATCAGGTCGATCCGGGTTCTGCCGCAGGTGGGGCAGGAAACAATGTTGACCCCATCCTTGCGCAGACCGGCGCATTTCAGGATATCCTTGGCCGCATAGATCTCATGGATGGGATCTGCGGTCAGGCTCACCCGGATGGTATCACCGATGCCGTCCATCAGCAGAGCGCCGATGCCCATGGCGGACTTCATCAGGCCGATGCGCTCGGGGCCGGTTTCCGTCACACCGATGTGGAGCGGATAGTCGCATTTGCTGCGGAACAGCCGACAGGCCTCCACCATGGTGGGTACCGTGGAGGATTTCATGGACACACAGGTATCGTAGAAGCCGTACTTTTCCAGAAGCTCCAGATGGGAGAACGCACTTTCCACCAGTGCCTCTGCGGTGGGGTGGCCGTATTTTTCCAGCAGGGCCGGATCCATACTGCCGCCGTTGACGCCGATGCGGATGGGGATCTTTCGATCCTTACACACATCCACCACAGCCTTGACCCGATCCTCGCCGCCGATGTTGCCCGGATTGATGCGGATCTTGGCCGCTCCGGCCTCGGCTGCGGCAATGGCCAGTTTGTAGTCGAAGTGGATGTCCGCCACCAGCGGCAGGGGGCTTTCCTTGGCGATCTGGGCAAAGCCCCGGGCGGCCTCCATATTCATCACTGCCAGCCGGACGATCTCACAGCCGGCCTCCTGAAGCTGGCGGATCTGATGCAGAGAGCCTTCCACATCCGTGGTCTTGGTATTGAGCATGGACTGGATGACCACCGGAGCGCCGCCGCCAATGGCAACATTTCCCACATGAATCTGTCTTGTCATATCTATCACCCTCTGAAAATATTGAAAATATCCTTAAATGTGATCAGTGCCATAAGGCCCAGCAGAGCGACCATACCGGCACCGTGGAGATACCCCTCGTATTTGGGGTTCAGCTTTTTATGGGTCAGTCCCTCCCATGCCGCACTCAGCAGGACGCAGACCGCTCTGCCGCCGTCCAGCGCAGGGATGGGCAGCAGGTTCATCACCGCCAGATTGACCGCAATAAACGCACAGAAATACAGCACATTGAGCAGCGCCGCCCGGGCAGAGCCGGAGGCCTGAGCCGTCTGGGAGATGGTCTGCACGATCATCACCGGGCCGCCCACATCCTGAAAGCCCGCCCGTCCGGTCAGGAGCATTTGCAGGCTGATGCGAACCATCCGCACCGTATCCAGCGTGGTATTCCACGCATAGTGCAGTCCCGAGGCCAGTGTCCGGGGCGCCACGCTCATTTTCATGCCATAAAGCATCTGGGGGCCGTACTCCGTTTCCAGTTCGGTGCGTTCCATGGGGATCTGCTCCAGAAGCACCTTTTCCCCGTTGCGCCGCACTAGAATGTCGTGGACACCGGGGGTATCGGAAAGGCCCAGATTGAGCAAAAGGGAAATATTGGAGCTGGTATAGACCTTTTCTCCGTCGATTTGGAGGATCTCGTCCCCCACCTGAAATTTCCCCTCGCCCTCGATGGTATTTCCCTCGTAGAAATCGGAGATCACCGGCTGGGGCAGGTTCTGATAGCCTGTGGTTGCGCCATAGAGGAACCAGAAAATCAGGAAGCCCGCCAGAAAGTTCATGGCGGCACCGGCAACCAGAATGATCAGCCTTTTCCACCATTTGGCCTGACCAAAGGCCCGGGGATTGTCCGAATCTCCGTCCTCACCCTCCATGGCGCAGTAGCCGCCGATGGGAATGGTGCGGATGGCGTACAGGGTCTCCCCTGCCTGCTTTTTGAACAGCGCCGGCCCCATGAACATGGAAAATTCATTGACCTGCACTCCAAAGAGCTTGGCTGTTGCAAAATGTCCCAGCTCATGGATAAAAATGAGAAAGCTGAACATGAGGATCGCCAGAATGATATACATAAAAAGCCTCGCTTTCCTGTTTACTTTGCCTGTATCCGAACAAACTCCCGGGCGGCTTCGTCAGCGGCCAGAATCTGCTCCAGCGTGGGCGACTGGATAAAGGGTACCGCATCCATGGCCCCCCGAACCAGCCGATAAATGTCATAGAAGCCGATCTCGTCCCGCAGGAACATGGCCACGGCCTCCTCGTTTGCGCCGTTCATCACCGGGCAGGCGGTACCGCCCTGCTTGGCAGCCTCCAGCGCCAGACCGAGACAGGGAAACGCCTCCAGATCCGGCTGGCAGAAGGTCAGCGACTCCCGGGTCAGATCCAGCGGTTCCACCGGGCAGACAGTCCGCTGGGGATAGGTCAGCGCCAGCTGAATGGGCAGGCGCATATCGGGAGCGCCCATCTGTGCCATCACCGCACCATCCACGAATTCCACCATGGAATGGACGATGCTCTGGCGATGGATCAGCACCTGGATCTGCTCTACGGGTACATCATAGAGCCGCATGGCCTCGATGACCTCCAGACCCTTGTTCATCAGGGTAGCGCAGTCCACGGTGATTTTGGGGCCCATCTTCCAGTTGGGGTGGCGCAGGGCGTCCGCCTTGGTCACCGACCGCAGCTGCTGGGGTGTTTTCCCGAAGAAGGGGCCGCCGGAGCAGGTCAGCAGGATCTTTTTCAGCTCCCGGCGATCCCGGCAGCCCATGAGGCACTGGAAAATGGCGGAATGTTCCGAATCCACGGGAACGATCTCCACGCCCTCCTCCTTTGCCGCCTGCATCACCAGCTCACCGGCACAGACCAGCGTTTCCTTATTGGCAAGGCCGATGCGCTTGTGGGCATGAATGGCCGCCAGCGTGGGCCGCAGGCCCAGCATCCCCACCACCGCCGTAATGACACATTCCGCTTCGGGCAGGGTGGCCGCCTCCATCAGCCCCTCCGGGCCGAAGGCGATCCGAATGGGCAGGTCAGAAAGGGCCTCCCGGAGCTGTCTGGCCCCTTCCTCCGAGCCCATCACCGCCAGCAGGGGGCGGAACGCACGGCACTGCTGGGCCATCAGCTCCACCGAAGTCCCGGCAGTCAGTGCCACCACCTGAACCCCCTCCATCCGGGAGATCACATCCAGCGTCTGACGGCCAATGGAGCCGGTCGAGCCGAGAATACTGATTTTTTTCATCATATCACTTCACCACCAAGGGCAGCAGCAGGATCAGCGCCTCTGCCAGAGGCCCCACTACCATCATAGAGTCAAATCGATCCAAAATACCGCCGTGACCGGGGATCAGGGTGCCGTAATCCTTGATGCCGGTCTGGCGCTTGATGACGGAGAAGCAGAGATCCCCGAACACCGAGCCGACCGCCGCCGCAAGTCCGTAGATCACCGCATAGCCATACTGCACGGTCATATGAAAGCCGAAATCCAGCACCAGTGCATAGAGGAGCATCCCGGCAATGGCGCTGAGCGCACCGCCGAAGACTCCTTCGATGGTCTTTTTCGGGCTGATGACCGGAGCCAGCTTATGCTTTCCGAACTTTCTGCCCACGAAATAAGCGCCGCTGTCCGGCATAAAGGCCATGACGAAGGGGACGATGATATAATACCGTCCCAGCCGCAGAGAATGGATGCGAACCAGACTGGTGAGCAGATAGGGGATCACCAATGCCGCCACCAGACAGATCCCGATCTTGGGGAAGGTCAGCTTCACATGGGATGCCATCATCTCCCCGAAATAGGCCGCAAAGACCGCCAGCACCAGCAGCGTCCCCCACGCCTCATTTCGTCCGAAATAGCTCCAAAGCGAAACCAGAAAGGCGGATACCGCCGCATAGGCCACCAGTCTGGGCTGCTGCACCAGCTTGGTCTGATACAGCAGCTCATAGGCCGCCAGCGCTCCGGCCAGTCCGAACACAATGGCCGTCCAGATCTTGGGCAGGGCCAGCACAACGATCAGCAGCAGCGGCAGCAGGGCCGCCGATGCCAGAATACGGGTTTTCATAAACTCAGACGCCTCCAAACCGGCGGTTGCGCCGGTGATATTCTGCAATGGCCGCATCCAAGTCCTTTTCCCGGAAATCGGGCCACAATACATTCATAAATACAAATTCCGAATAGGCGGACTGCCACAGCAGGAAATTACTGGTTCGCATCTCGCCGGAGGGACGGATAATCAGCTCCGGATCCGGCACATCGGCGGAATAGAGATACCGGGAAAACTGCTCCTCGGTCAGCGCCCGGGGATCCTGCTTTCCCTCTGCGGCCTCCTGTGCATAGGCCCGGACGGCCCGAACGATCTCGTCCCGACCGCCGTAGTTGAGGCAGAAATTCACCTGCACCTCATGGTACTGGGAGGAGATCTGCTCTGCCTTGCGGCAAAGCTCCTGCAATTCCGGGCTGAGCCGGGTCAGGTCGCCGAAGAAGCGGAACCGGACATGGTTTTTTTCCATATCCCGCAGGGCCTCCAGCAGATAGGAGTGCAGCAGCTTCATGATGCCGGAAACCTCCTCCTGCGAGCGCTTCCAGTTCTCGGTCGAAAAGGCGTAGACCGTCAGATATTCCACGCCCAGCGTCCGGCAGTAGTTTGCGATCCTGCGGAAGGTCTCCGCACCGGCTGCATGACCGGCGGTTCGGGGCAGGCCCCGTTTTTTGGCCCAGCGGCCATTTCCGTCCATGATGATCGCAATATGCTTGGGCGGCGGCAGCTGGGAGTTTTTCTGTGTTGCAAAAATAGCCATCATATATCACCTAAAAGTAAGCACAAGGGGCGCCCAGCGCCCCCTGCGTTCCAGCGATCAAATCGCCATCAGTTCCTTTTCCTTGGCAGCCAGTGCATCGTCGATTTTCTTGATGTACTTGTCCAGCAGCTCCTGCAGATCCTTCTCGGCGGTCTTCTGATCGTCCTCGGTGATCTCGGAATTCTTCTTGAGCTTCTTGATGTAGTCCATGCCGTCCCGACGGACATTCCGCATGGCGATCTTGGCCTCCTCGGCGTACTTCTTGACCTGCTTGGTCAGATCCTTACGGCGCTCCTCGGTGAGCTGCGGGAAGCTCAGACGGATGACACGGCCATCGTTCTGGGGATTGATGCCCAGATCGGACATCTGAATGGCCTTCTGGATGTCCTTGAGGATCTTGGTATCCCAAGGGCTGATGACCAGAGTCCGTGCATCGGGAGAGGAAATGGTCGCCACGCCGTTGAGGGGTGTCTCAGAACCATAGTATTCCACCGTGATGCGATCCAGAACCTTTGCATTGGCCCGGCCGGCCCGAACGGCGTCGAAGCTGTCGCTCAGAACCTCCAGGGTCTTTTCCATTTTCTTCTCGTATTCCTTAAAATCCACGCTCATTACAAATTGTCCTCCTTCACAATGGTACCGACCTGCTCACCGCAGATCACACGAATGATATTTCTGGGGTCCTTCAGGGCAAAGCAGGCCAAGGTCATATGGTTATCCATGGCCAGCGTCATGGCGGTGGTATCGGTGGCCTTCAGATGACGGGCCAGCACCTCGTCATAGGTCAGGGTATCGAACTTCACCGCATTGGGGTCCACATTGGGATCGGCGGAATAGATGCCGTCCACATTTTTTGCCATCAGCACACAATCCGCCTCGATCTCCACACCCCGCAGGACTGCGCCGGTATCGGTGGAGAAATAGGGATTTCCGGTGCCGCAGGAGAAGAATACGACCTTCCCCTCATTGAGATAGCGGTCTGCCAGATCTCTTGTATAGTATTCGCAGAACTTGGGCATATCCACAGCGGACAGCACCCGGGCGCTGACGCCTTTCTTTTCGAGGGCATCCGCCACGGCGATGCAGTTCATCACCGTAGCCAGCATTCCCATGGAGTCGGCATGGCTGCGCTGCATTTTGTCTGCACCGTCCTTCACACCTCTCCAGAAATTGCCGCCGCCGATGACGACGCCGACCTGCACACCCAGATCCACACATTCTTTAATAACATCGCAGACCTGACCGATCACCTCAAAATCAAGGCCATGGTGTGCATCTCCGGCCAGAGCCTCGCCGCTGACCTTCAGAAGCACACGCTGAAACTGTACCTTGGACATTGGTACCACTCCTTTCTTATCCTCTGCCTATTTTAATATAAACAAGTCAAATTGACAACCATATTTTCCAAAAAAACCGAATTGTTTTTTATTTTTTCACAATTATCCGATGGGAGCCGAAGAAAAACCTGATCCGAGCCGCAATTCCTGTTGCAAACGGGCCGCAAATCGGATATAATGTGTCCATTATGGAAAATCTCCCAGAGTTAGAGAGGATGTTATATTATGGCTGAAATGACTGAAAACAAAAATTTCATCCACGCCTTCATCGATGAGGACATCGCAGAGGGCGGCCGCTTTGCCGGTCAGACCGTGCATACCCGGTTCCCCCCGGAGCCAAACGGCTACCTGCACATCGGCCACTGCAAGGCCCTGATTATCGACTTCGGTACCGCCGAGAAGTTCGGCGGCATCTGCAACCTGCGTATGGATGACACCAACCCCACCAAGGAGGATGTGGAATTCGTCGAAGCAATTCAGGACGATATTCACTGGCTGGGCTTTGACTGGGGCGACCGGTTCTTCTACGGCTCCGACTACTTCGAGAAGGACTATGAGTTCGCCGTGGAGCTGATCCAGAAGGATCTGGCCTATGTCTGTGAGCTGACCCCCGAGCAGTTCAAGGAATATCGGGGCGACCTCAACACCCCTGCCAAATCCCCCTATCGGGATCGCCCCATCGAGGAAAGTCTGGATCTGTTCCGCCGGATGAGAGCCGGCGAGTTCGAGGACAACGCCATGACCCTGCGGGCCAAGATCGATCTGGCTTCCGGCAACTTCAATATGCGGGACCCGGTCATCTACCGCATCCGTCATATGCACCATCATCGTCAGGGGGACAAATGGTGCATCTATCCCATGTATGACTTCGCCCACCCCATTCAGGATGCGCTGGAGGGCATCACCCATTCCCTCTGCTCTCTGGAATTTGAAAACCACAGACCGCTTTATAACTGGGTCTGTGAAAATGTCTCCGTACCCCATCATCCCCGTCAGATCGAATTTGCCCGTCTGGGCATCGACCACACCGTTCTCTCCAAGCGTAAGCTCAGAGCCTTGGTGGAGGAAGGCAAGGTCTCCGGCTGGGACGATCCCAGAATGCCCACCCTCTGCGGCCTGCGCCGCCGGGGCTACACCCCCGCCTCCATCCGCAGCTTCTGCGACCGGGTGGGCGTGGCCAAATCCCCCAATACCATCGAATTCGGCTTCCTGGAGCATTGCCTGCGGGAGGATCTGAACGAAACCGCCCAGCGTGTCATGGCTGTACTCAAGCCCGTCAAGCTCACCATCACCAACTACCCCGAGGGTCAGAGCGAGGTCTTTGAAATCGAGAACAACCCCAACCATCCCGAGGATGGCGCCCGGCAGGTGACCTTCTCCCGGAACCTGTGGATCGAGGCCGACGATTTCCTTGCCCAGCCCGTACCCAAGTACAAGCGCCTGTACCCCGACGGCCCCGAGTGCCGTCTGAAGGGTACCTATGTCATCCAGTGTACCGGCTGTGTCACCGACGAAAACGGCAATGTCACCGAGGTTCTTGCCACCTATGATCCCAATTCCAGAGGCGGCGATCCCGCAGACGGACGCAAGATCAAGGGCGCTACCATCCATTGGGTGGATGCCGACAACTGCTGTGAGGCCGAAGTCCGGCAGTACAGCAACCTGTTCGACGACCCCGACCCCGATGCCGCCGGAAAGGACTTCATGGCCTGCCTGAATCCCCATTCTCTGGAAATTCTGGAGAACTGCAAGGTGGAAAAGAGTCTGGAAAACGCCAAGGCCCCTGCCTCCTACCAGTTCATGCGTCTGGGCTACTTCTGCCCCGACTCCAAGGACAGCGCTCCCGGCCATCTGGTTTTCAACCGCAGCGTCAGCCTGAAGGACAGCTTCAAGCCCAAAAAGTGATCCCTTTTCTATGCACAACGGGTCAGCCCCTTCGGCTGACCCGTTTTTGTTTGGGATATGTATGTTCTGCTTATGCCGCAGGAGCGGTGGGGGTCTGCGGTGCGGGAGCCGTTTCCTCCGCAGGAGGGACTGCCTCAGCCTCCAGACCGGCCTCATAGTCCATCATCCGAATGAGAATGGCACTCACCTCTGCCCGGGTGGCAGAGCCTCTGGGGTTGACATTGCGGCCATCTCCCAGAAGCAGCTGGGCGGCAACCATGCTTTCCATGCTTTCCTTCGCCCAGTCGCTGATGCGTCCGGCGTCATCGAAGCGTCCCTCCAGCGCCGTTCCGGCGGGAAGGGTATGCCCCCGATGCTTGAGGAAACCGGCGATCACCCTGCACAGTTCCTGCCGGGTGATGTCTCCCTCGGGGCGGAAAACGGTGGCAGAATCGCCGTTCACGATCCCGTTGCGGAAGGCCCATTCCACCGGGGCCGCATAATATTGGTCTCCGGGGACATCTCCAAACTGGCTGGTCTTCTCCCAACCCTCCTCCAGCGGTGCAGCCTGATAGCGGTACAGCAGCGTGACCAGCATACCTCTGGTCAGCCGCTCCTGAGGGGCCACCCGGTAATCGCCCACGCCCTTCATCATGCCCTCGGCGGTCATTCGATCCATCGGATCGAAATACCAGTCGCCGGGGCGAATGTCCCGGTAGAGCTGTCCCCGGGCGGAATAATAGAGCCGCTGCTCCGGGCTGGGCCGATAGAAGCCGCCGCCGCAGATGACCCGCAGCTCCCCTTCCCCGGAAAGGGGGATCGGAGCCTCATAGACCCTGCCGCCGGAAGCCGGATCGGAGCCGTCCAGCGTATAATAGATCGTCACGCCGGGATCCTCCGCCTGCATGGTCACGATCCCATTTTCCACCGAGATCCGGGGCATCTGGCAGGGGGTTTCCCCGGGAGCCAGCACCGCCGGCTCCGAACGGCTGCCGTTAAGCTGATAGGCTGCCACGGCATGGAGATTGCAGGGATAAGGGGCCTCGAAGGGGCCTTCATACCGGGTGGCCTGCTGATTCGGCACCGAGCCGTCCAAAGTATAGTAGATGGGGGCATCAGAGGGGGCGGTCAGGGTGATCTCCATTTTATCCCCGGATACGGTGTAGGAGATCTCCGGCTTTTCGATCGGGCCAAGATCCGTGCCGTTGCTGCGGCAGTCAAAATATCGGACGCCGGGCTGCATGGAAAGGCCCCGTCTGCGGTACAGCTCGCTGACCGTCACAAACTCATAGCCCTGCTTGGTCAGGATGTCGATGGCCTGCAAGGCCGCCGGGATGGTGGTGCTGTGAATATCGTGAACCAGCACAATGGCTCCGTCATAGGCATTGTTCACGATATGATTGCGAACCGTATCGGTATTGCGGTATTTCCAGTCCTGCGGATCCACAGACCAGATGATGATGGGATGGGGGATCAGGCTCCGGACTCGCTCATTGGTCGAGCCAAAGGGAGGCCGGAACAGATAATTCGCTCCCGTTCCGCAGATCTCATCCAGCACCGCTGTGCTGTCCTTGACCTGACGGCGCACCTCTGCGTCGCTTTTTCCCGTCAGATCGGGATGATCCCAGCTGTGACAGGCGATCTCATGGCCTTGGGCATAGGCTCTGCGGATCAGATCCTTGTTCCGGCTGGCATTCTGCCCCAAGGTAAAGAATGTCACCTTGGCCTGTCTGGTTTCCAGCCCGTCCAACAGCTTCACGGTATCCACGCCGTCCGGCCCGTCGTCAAAGGTCAGAGCGATCAGCTTGCCGCCCTGTGCCGCATGGGAGGGAATTGGGATCACGCCCAGCAGTAACACCACGGTCAGGAGCAGGGAAAGAAATTTTTTCATCTTTGGCACCTCTTTTTCTGAATTCTATATTTCTATCATACCATCCGGCGTAACAATTTTCCATATCTTAATATCTGAAATTTTCTCGTCTCCCCGGACTGCCTAAAGTCCCGGCAGGCCGAAGCTCACGGCGATGGCATTGTCCACCATGGACATCTGTGCCTCGTTCAGTCTGCCCATATGCTCCTTGAGCCGCCGCTTGTCGATGGTTCGGATCTGCTCCAGCAGGATCACCGAATCTCGGCTCAGACCCACGCTGCCGCCGGCGATGTTGATGTGGGTGGGGAGCCGGGCCTTTCCGGTCTGGCTGGTGATGGCGGCGGCGATGACCGTGGGCGAATGGCGGTTGCCCGTATCGTTCTGGACGATCAGCACCGGTCTGGTGCCGCCCTGCTCACTGCCCACCACCGGGCTGAGATCTGCATAAAAAATGTCGCCTCGTTTTACACTGCTGTCCATATTCATTCACGCTCCGTGGAAAATTCTGTCCGGCGCTACCGTTTTCCTATGTAACGCCGGCAATGTTCATTGTCCCACGCCACAGAAAAATTATACGGTGCATCCTTCGACCCATCCTATGCCGCTTTGGGCTGTTTTTCCACAAATTTGAAATTTTCGATTTGGAGCAGCAGGTTCCGTCTGCCCTTCCAGCTGATCTCCGCCTGCCGCAGCTGCTCCCCGTCCAGCCACGCCTCCACCTCCAGCGCTTCCTGCCGATAGCTGTCATCGGCGCTGATGTGCAGCAGGGCCTCCTCCCGGGCCGTAGAGCGCAGCGGGCCGGTTCCCAGCGCCTTCATCAGAACCCAAGGCCCGCTCACCGGGCTGAGTCCGTCCTCTGTCAGCAGGGGCAGGGCCAGAATCGTCTCATCAAAGCGCAGCGTCCCCTGTTCTCCCGAAACCGTCCCTGTGATCCCCGCCAGCTCCGGGGGCTGGGTCACAGTGAAGTGCAGAAGTCCCTCCGGTTCATAGACACAGTCCATGGAAAATGACTCCCGGCTGTCTATGTAGTCCGCCGTGATCTGCGCCGAAAACGCACTGACCTCCCCGGCACACCGATCCCTCCATGCCTGCACCTCGTCCAACTGCGGCTCGTTCCGGCCGCAGCCGGCCAGCACCACGATCATCAGGCCCAACAGTATTTTTTTCAAACAGCATCCCGCCTTATCGAAGTAGTCGGGGCAGAGCGTTCAGCATATCTCCCGGCAGCATCCCCCGCTGGCCCAGCTCCCGGGCGCAGAGATCCCCGGCTCTGCCGTGAAACCAAGCGCCGCAGGCCGCAGCCTCCAGAGGCTTCATCCCCTGACCCAGCAGCCCCAGAATCATTCCGGCCAGCACATCTCCGCTGCCGCCCACCGCCATCCCGGCGTTTCCCGAGCCGTTGAGATAGGTTTCTTTCCCGTCGGTAATCAGGGTTCTATGGCCCTTTCGCAGCAAAATACAGCCCAGCTCCCGGGCCATGGCCTCGGTCTGCTCCGGTCGGGGCAAGGCCTCCACCGGGGAAAGCCGACGGAATTCCCCGTCGTGAGGGGTCAGGATGGTCGCCGCCGCTCTGTCCCGCAATAGATGTATATGCCGGGAAACCAGAGTTATGCCGTCTGCATCCAAAATCAGCGGGCAGTCGGCCTCCTTCAGCAAAAACTTCAGGAGTTCCTCCGGCCCCGGGCCGAGGCCGCTGCCGCAGCCGAACAGCACCGCATCCATTTTGGGCAGAAGCGCCCGAATGGCTCCCATGGCTTCCGGGGCCAGCTGACCCGCCCGATCCGGCAGAGGCAGCACCACCGGCTCGGTGAGCTTCACCGCCTCAATGGCATAGATGCTCTCCGGAACCCCCAGATAGACCAGTCCTGCACCGCTTCGCAGCGCCCCCATGGCAGCCAGTGCCGCCGCTCCGGTATAGCCCCGGCTGCCGCAGAGCAGCAGGATTTTCCCATAATCGCCCTTGTGGCTCTCCTCGCTGCGCACGGGCAGCAGACCCAAGGCCGTTTCATCGCAGAGTTGTTTCATGGTATCTCCCCCTTTTTTCCCTATTGTACCCATTTTTCCCCGAGGATACAAGGCTTTATTCAAATCTCCCAAGAAACAGCAAAAATTTCCAAGTCAGCCCTTGCATATTATCCATATCTGTGGTATAATCTGCCTATCCATCAAGGATCGGAGGGCCAGCACCATGGGTCAGATGCTTCATCAAACAGCATTTTTCTTTGGCCGCTATTACTTTATGAAGATAAGGTAATAGAGATTTGTGCTGCATCCAATTCTTGATCGCTTCAATTTCTTGCACCGCACGAATCATTCGTGCGGTGCTTTTTTTCAGGAGGAATCGACTATGATCGCTGTATTGAAACCCGGTACCACCGTCCAGCAGACCGACCATCTGGTGGACTGGCTCAAGCAAATGCATCTGGATGTCCACATCTCCCACGGTCACGAGGTCACCATTCTGGGCCTCATCGGTGATACCAGCTGTGTGGATATGGATCTTTTGGGAAGTCTGGAGATCGTGGAATCCGTCAAACGGGTGTCCGAGCCGTTTAAGCAGGTCAATCGGAAATTCCATCCGGAGGATTCCGTCATCCGGGTGGGCGATGTGCCGGTGGGCGGCGGCCATTTTGCCATCATCGCCGGCCCCTGCTCCGTGGAAACAGAGGAACAGATCATCGGGGTCGCTCAGTCCGTCAAGGCCTCCGGCGCCTCCATTCTCCGGGGCGGCGCCTTCAAACCCAGAACCTCGCCCTACGCCTTCCAAGGTCTGGGAGCCGACGGCCTCAAGCTCCTGCTCAAGGCCCGGGAGGCCACCGGCCTGCCCATCTGCACGGAGCTGATGAATCTTTCGCATCTGGATCTGTTTCGGGATGTGGATATGATTCAGATCGGCGCCCGGAATATGCAGAATTTCGATCTGCTCAAGGAGGTGGGCAAGACCCAGAAGCCCATTTTGCTGAAGCGGGGCCTTGCCTCCACCATGCAGGAGTGGCTGATGAGCGCCGAGTACATCATGAGCGAGGGCAACGAGAACATCATCCTCTGCGAACGGGGCATCCGCACCTATGAGACCTTCACCCGGAACACGCTGGATCTCAGCGCCGTCCCCTCCCTCCATGCCCTGACCCATCTTCCGGTGATCGTGGATCCCAGCCATGCCACGGGAAAATCCTGGCTGGTGCCGCCCATGGCCGTGGCGGCTACTGCCGCCGGGGCAGACGGCCTGATGATCGAGGTGCATAACGACCCGGCCCACGCTCTGTGCGACGGTGCGCAATCCCTGACCCCGGAAAAATTTGACGAGGTCAGCCGTCAGGTTCATGTCATTCGGGAGGCGCTGAAATGATCGTCGGGATCTTGGGGCTGGGGCTGATCGGCGGCAGCATGGCCCGAGCCTATTCCATGGCCGGTCATACGGTCTATGCCGCAGAGCTGGATCACCATATGCTGTCCTTCGCCCAGCTGGCCGGAGCCGTGGACGGAGATTTGACCGACCAGCGGATCCCGGAATGTGACCTGCTCCTGCTGGCTATCTATCCTCAGGGCTGCTGCCAATGGCTGGAGGAAAAAGCGCCGCTGATTTCTTCCAAAGTGATGGTGCTGGATCTGTGCGGGGTCAAGCAGTCCGTCTGCCAAGCCTGTTTTCCTCTGGCGGAGCAGTTCGGCTTTTCCTTCATCGGCGGACACCCCATGGCCGGAACCCATTTTTCCGGCTTCAAATACAGCCGGGCCGACTTGTTTTCCGATGCGCCCATGGTATTGGTACCGCCCAGATTCGACGATATCGCTCTGCTGGACAAGGCCAAACAGGCTCTGGCTCCCTGCGGCTTCGGCTCCTTCTCCGTGACCACCGCCGAAGCACATGACCGTATGATCGCCTTTACCAGCCAGATGCCCCATATCATCAGCAATGCCTTCATCAAATCCCCCACTGCCGACGGCCATGCGGGCTTTTCCGCCGGGAGCTATCGGGATCTGACCCGGGTGGCACGGCTCAACCCCTCTATGTGGGCGGAGCTGTTCCTCGAAAACCGAACATTTCTTCTGGACGAATTATCCATCTATCTGGATGCTCTGGAGGCCTGCCGCATGGCTCTGGAGGAATCCGACAAAGCGGCCCTCATCCGTCTTTTGGAGGAGGGCCGACAGAGAAAGGAAGCTGTTGACGGATGACAACTGTTGAAATTCATGCATCAAGATCTTATCAGGTGGAGATCGGGCAGAGGCTCCTGCCCCAGATCGGTGAGAAGGTGCGCTCCCTGCAAAATGTCCGAAAGGTCTGCATCGTCAGTGATTCCACCGTCTGGCCGCTCTATGGAGAGGAAGTTCTGACCAGCCTGCTCAAGGCCGGTCTGCAAAGCTGTTATTTTTTGATTCCCGCCGGAGAAGAAAGCAAAAATGGCCGGAATTATCTGGATCTTCTCAACTATCTGGCTAAAAATCGCCTGACCCGGACGGATGTGATCCTCGCTCTGGGCGGCGGCGTGGTAGGAGATCTGGCAGGCTTTGCCGCCGCCACCTATCTGCGTGGCATCCGCTTTGTCCAGATGCCCACTACCCTGCTGGCTGCCGTGGATTCCTCAGTGGGGGGCAAAACCGCCATCGACCTTCCTGCCGGAAAAAATCTGGCCGGGGCCTTCTGCCAGCCCAGTCTGGTGGTGTGCGACATCGACCTGCTGGATTCTCTGCCCGAGGACATCTTCCGGGACGGCTGTGCCGAGATCATCAAAACCGCCATTCTCTTTGACCCCAGCCTCTTTGCCACGCTCTGCAAGGACGGCATGGCATTCGATCGGGAGCGTGTCATTGCCTGCTGTGTGACCCACAAACGGGACATCGTGACCGCCGATGAATTTGAACAGGGGGTGCGGCAGAAGCTGAATCTGGGTCATACCATCGGTCATGCCGTGGAATCCCTCAGCGGCTATACCCTGAGCCACGGCAAGGCCGTCGCCATCGGCACCGCTATGGCGGCCCGGGCCGCCGTCAAGCTGGGGGTCTGCTCTCAGGCCACCGCCACCAAGATCCAATGGCTGCTGATGAGCTTTGAGCTGCCCACCGCCACCGATCTGCCGCCTCAGGTTCTGGCCGGAGCGGCCCGGTCGGATAAGAAGCGGGCCGGAGCCACCATGAACCTGATCCTCCCCCGGGAGATCGGCTCCTGCACCATCTATCCCATTGCGGTAAAGGAGCTGGGCCGCTTTATGGAGGCAGGGATGTAGCATGGATCTGACCATACACCCCTGTGTCCTCCATGGCACGATCTGCGCCATTCCCTCCAAATCCCAAGCCCATCGGCTGCTGCTCTGTGCCGCCTTTGCCGACGGCCCCACCTGTCTGCCCTGCGCCGCCACCAATCAGGATATGGAAGCCACCGCCGCCTGTCTGCGGGCGCTGGGGGCTGAAATCTCCTATGACGGCAGCGCCTACCGCATCCAGCCCATTCAGTCCCTGCCCAAAACCGCCCTTCTCCCCTGCGGTGAAAGCGGCTCCACCCTGCGGTTCCTTCTGCCGGTGGTGGGAGCGCTGGGTGTGGACGGCACCTTTTCTATGGAGGGCCGTCTGCCTCAGAGGCCCCTGTCCCCGCTCTGGGAGGAAATGGAACGGATGGGCTGTCGGCTCTCCCGTCCCAGCCCCGGGCAGGTTCGCTGTCAGGGCAGACTCCGGGGCGGCCTTTATCGGATCCGGGGAGATGTGTCCAGCCAGTTTGTCACCGGCCTGCTCTTTGCCCTCTCCCTCTGTCGGGAGGAAAGCCGCTTGGAGCTGGTGGGATCCGTGGAATCCCTGCCCTATATTCAGATGACCCTGAAGGCTCTGGAACGGTTCGGCTGTGAGATTCCCCACCGGGCGGCTGTCTTTTCCATCCGGCCTGCCGCCTTCCATTCCCCCGGTCTGGTGCCGGTGGAGGGAGATTGGAGCAATGCCGCCTTCTGGCTCAGTGCCGCCGCCTGCGGCTCGGACATCTGCCTGACGGGTCTGGATGCATCCTCCGCTCAGGGGGATCGGGCCGTCACCCGGATTTTGCCGGAGCTGGAGAAATTTCAGGAAATCGACGCTTCCCAGATCCCGGATCTGGTTCCGGTGCTGGCTGTGGTGGCCGGCGCCAAACAGGGCGCTCGCTTTGTAAATGCAGGAAGGCTCCGAATCAAGGAATCCGACCGGCTGGAAACCACCGCCGCCCTGCTTCGGGACTTGGGCGGAGTGGCGCAGGTACAGGGGGATACCCTGACCGTGGAGGGAACCGGCTATCAGGGCGGTATCGTCCATGCCGCCGGAGATCACCGCATTGCCATGGCGGCGGCCATCGCCTCCACGGTCTGCTCCCGGCCCGTCACCGTCTGCGGTGCCGAGGCCGTCCGAAAGTCCTACCCGGGCTTTTGGAATGATTTTGAAGCATTGGGAGGGATTTTATGTCATCCACATACGGAACCATTCTAAAGCTTTCCATTTTCGGCCAGTCCCATGGGCCTGCCATCGGCATGACCTTGGACGGCATCCCGGCGGGTCTTCCCGTGGAGGAAGACGCTTTACATCAGTTTCTGCTCCGTCGGGCGCCGGGACAGAATGCCTATTCCACGCCCCGCAGGGAGGCCGATGCCCCGGAATTTCTCTCGGGTGTGCTGGACGGTCATACCTGCGGCGCTCCCATCTGCGCCGTCATCCACAATACCAACACCCGATCCCGGGACTACGAAAATCTCCGGGACTGTCCCCGTCCCGGCCATGCGGACTACCCGGCCTCCGTGCGCTATGGAGGCTTTCAGGATGTCTCCGGCGGCGGTCATTTTTCCGGTCGGCTGACCGCTCCCCTGTGCATCGCCGGGGGACTGTGTAAGCAATGGCTCTGCCGGGAGGGCATTGAGATTTTCGCCCATTTGCAGGAGATTGGCGGCATCCCGGATCTGCCCTTTGATTCCCTCTGCCCCCAGCGGCCTTTGGAGGACTTTCCTGTGCTGTCCGCCTCGGCAGGTCAGCAGATGCAGGCGGCGATTGCGTCGGCCCATCAGGCCGGGGACAGTCTGGGCGGCATCATCGAATGTGCCGTCACCGGACTGCCCGTGGGACTGGGGGAACCGATGTTTGGCGGCATGGAGGGAAAAATTGCCCAGATCGTCTACGGGATCCCCGCCGTCAAGGGTGTGGAATTCGGGGAGGGCTTTCATGCCTCTCGGCTCCGGGGCAGCGAGAACAATGACGGTTTTTCAGTCTCGGAGGGGACAATTTCCACCCGCTCCAACCACTGCGGCGGGATCCTCGGCGGTCTGACCAACGGGATGCCCCTGATTTTCCGGGCCGCTGTCAAGCCCACGCCATCCATTGCCCTGCCCCAGCAGAGCGTGTCCCTGTCTCGGAAGGAGCCGCAGGAGCTGGTCATTCAGGGGCGGCATGACCCTTGTATCGCCCCCAGAGCAGTCCCGGTGGTGGAGGCCGCCGCCGCCATTGCCATTTACGATGCCTTCCTCCAATGGAAGGCCCAGAAATAGGAGGAATTCATATGGATTTACAGGAGCTGCGAAAGGAAATCGATACCATCGACAGCCAGCTGGTGGAGCTGTTCTGCCGTCGGATGAAGATTTCCGGCGAAATTGCAGATTATAAACAGCAGAATCATATGCCCATCTTCGTTCCCTCCCGGGAGCGGGAAAAGCTCCGGGAGGTGGGCGAGCTGGCCGGGCCGGATATGGAAAACTATACCCGGGTGCTGTATTCCATGCTCTTTGAGTTGAGCCGCAGTCATCAGCGCAAGCTCAGTATGCAGGACACGCCGCTGCACCGGGACATCCTCCGGGCCATCGAGGAAACACCCCGGCTGTTCCCCCAGCATCCCATGGTGGCCTGTCAGGGGGTGGAAGGCTCCTATGCCCAGATCGCCTGTGAAAAAATGATTAAAAACCCCTTTATCCTCTATTTCCGCAACTTTGAAGGGGTGTTCTCTGCCATTGACAAGGGCCTGTGCCAATACGGCATCCTGCCGCTGGAAAATTCCACCGCAGGCTCCGTCAAGAAGGTCTATGATCTGATGATCCACCACAATTTCTCCATCGTCCGCACCTTCCGCCTCAAGGTGGATCATAATCTTCTGGTGAATCCCGGCACGAAGCTTTCGGACATCCGGGAAATCTATTCCCATGAGCAGGCCATCGGCCAGTGCAGCGCCTTTCTGGAAACCCTTCCCGGCGTGAAGGTCATCGCCGTGGAAAATACCGCTGCCGCCGCAAAGCTGGTGGCGGAATCTGGCCGATCGGATGTGGCGGCCCTGTCCAGCCGCAGCTGCGCCGAGCTGTACAATCTGGAAATTGCCGCCGCTTCGGTGCAAGACAAGGGCAACAACCGCACCCGGTTCATCTGCATCTCCAAGAATCTGGAAATCTATCCCGGTGCGGACAAAACCAGCATTATGATGGTTCTGCCCCATCGCCCCGGCTCTCTTTACAAGGTCCTTGCACGGCTGTATGTGCTGGGCATCAATGTGACCAAGCTGGAATCCCGTCCCATTCCCGACCGGGATTTTGAATTCATGTTCTATTTCGATCTGGATACCTCCATTTATTCCGAGGAGTATGTCCAGCTCATGTGCGAGCTGGATGACCTCTGCGAAGAATTCAAGTATCTGGGCAGCTACAACGAGGTGGTCTGATGAAATGCGGACTGCTGGGGCGAAGGCTGGGTCACAGCTATTCCCCCCTCATCCACAGCAAGCTGGGAGATTACTCCTATGGGCTGTTTGAAAAAGAGCCGGAGGAATTGGAGGACTTTCTCCGCTCCGGGGACTTTGACGGACTGAATGTGACCATCCCCTATAAAAAGGCCGTGATTCCCTTTCTGGATTCCATGGATGACGCCGCAAGGCTTCTGGGAAATGTCAACACCATCGTCCGCAGACCCGACGGACATCTGGAGGGTCACAACACGGATTTCGACGGATTTTCCCATCTTCTGCGGGCCAGTGGTCTGGAGGTTGCCGGGAAAAAGGCGCTGGTGCTGGGCAGCGGCGGAGCCTCCCAGACCGTACAGGCCGTTCTGCGGCAGGCTGAAGCTCAGGTTTTCTGCATTTCCAGAACCGGCCCCCACAGCTATGCCAATCTCTCCCAGCATCGGGACGCCGCCTTGATCGTCAATGCCACCCCGGTGGGAATGTATCCCGACACCGGAACGGCTCCCGTGGATGTTTGGCAGTTCCCCCGGCTGGAGGGGGTGCTGGATCTGATCTACAATCCGGCCCGAACCCGGCTGATGCTGGACTGCGAAAAACGGGGGATTCCCTGTCAAAACGGCCTTTCCATGCTGGTGGCGCAGGCCAAACAGGCCGCCCAGTGGTTTCAGGGCTGCGAAATCCCATCGGAGCGCATCCCGGAGATCCAACGGGAATTGGAAATACAGATGCAGAATCTGGTGCTGATTGGCATGGCTGGCTGTGGAAAAACCACGGTCGGACAGCTTCTTGCCCAAAAAACCGGGCGCAGATTTGTGGATTCCGACGCAGAAATTGAAAAATTGGCCCACAAATCCATCCCGGAAATTTTTGAACAGGACGGCGAGGAGGAATTCCGTCGGCTGGAAACCCAAGTCCTTTCTCGGCTGGGAAAGCAGTCCGGCCTTGTGCTGGCCACCGGCGGCGGTTGTGTCACCCGGCCGGAAAACTACCCCCTGCTCCATCAGAACGGCGTCCTCATCTGGCTCAGACGGGCCCCGGAGCTGCTGGCCGCAGACGGTCGGCCCCTGTCCCAAAAGACCGACCCCAGACTGCTTTATGAACAGCGGCTGCCCCTTTACCAGTCCATGCAGGACATCATTGTGGAAAACTGCGGAACGCCGGAACAGACCTGTCAGCGGCTTCTGCAAGCAATCAGGGAGGAATTCATATGAAAATTTTGGTGCTGAACGGGCCAAACATCAATATGCTGGGCGTTCGGGAGCCGGAGATCTACGGTTCCCAGAGCTTTGCACAGCTTCTGCGGCTTCTGGATCAATGGGCCGCCGAGCTGGAGCTGGAGGTAGTCCAGTATCAGTCCAACCATGAGGGGGATCTGGTGGATCAGATCCAGCAGGCGCTGGGCCGCTTCGATGGCATCGTCATCAATCCCGCCGCCTACACCCACACCTCCATCGCCATTCTGGATGCCCTCAAGGCGGTTGCCCTGCCAGCCGTAGAGGTTCACATCTCCGATGTGGACGCCCGGGAGCCGTTCCGACAGCTTTCCTACCCGGCCATGGCCTGTCGGCATCGCATCATCGGGCAGGGTCTGGACGGCTATCGGCAGGCCCTTTGCTGGCTCAAGTCCCATTGCTGACCAAAATTTTGGCAAATTCTCCGAAAAAATTCAGAATGGTTCTTGAAATTTTTCACGGGCCGTGGTAGAATGGTAGCCGATATGTAAAAAGGCAATGATCGGGCTGTCTGTTTATCGGACTGCATTTTCAGAGAGAGCGGGACGGTGGGAGCCGCTCAATGCAGATAGACGGGCTTTCTCCCGGGAGCCGCCGCCTGAAACAGCTTCTGCACTAGGGTTGGCCGGTGGGATCTCCGTTATGGGTCAAGGGCGTGTCTGCGCCTGATTAAAGTGCGTCTTTTGACGAATTGTGGGTGGTACCACGGAAGATTTTCCGGTCTTTCGTCCCTATTTTGGGATGAAAGGCCGTTTTTTCTTTTATTTTCATTTTCTAAAGGAGAGAATTCCATGAAACAACAACTGGAAGAGATCAAGCTTCGTGCGCTCTCGGCTCTGGAACAGGCACAGACCCCTGCCGATCTGGAGGAGCTGCGTGTCAAGCTTCTGGGTAAAAAGGGCGAGCTGACCGCCGTCCTCAAGCAGATGGGCAAGCTCAGTGCCGAGGAACGCCCCGTCATGGGTCAGCTGGCCAATGCCGTTCGCAGCGAGCTGGAGGCCAAGCTGGAGGAGCGCAAGACCGCCATCCATGCCGCCGCTCTGGAGGCCAAGCTGGCCGCCGAGTCCATCGATGTCACCATTCCCGGCGACGAGATCGCCATGGGCCATCAGCATCCCATGAATATGGTTCTTCAGGAAATCAAGGACATCTTCGTGGGCATGGGTTATCAGGTGGTGGACGGCCCCGAGGTGGAGCTGGCCAGCTACAACTTTACCCGGCTGAACATTGAGGAGGGCCATCCCTCCCGGGATCGCTCCGATACCTTCTATTTCAATGACGAGGACTCCGTTCTCCTGCGAACCCAGACCAGCCCCATGCAGATCCGGGCCATGGAGGTCATGAAGCCCCCCATCTGTATTCTGGCCCCTGGCCGGGTGTTCCGTAAGGACGAGGCCGACGCCACCCATTCCCCCATGTTCCATCAGATCGAGGGTCTGGTGGTGGGCGAAAACATCACCATGGGCGACCTCAAGGGCGCTCTGGTCACCCTGATGAAGAAGATCTACGGACAGGATGCCGTCATGCGCTTCCGTCCCCATCACTTCCCCTTCACCGAGCCCAGCTGCGAGATGGATATGCAGTGCCACAAGTGCCACGGCAAGGGCGAGATCGACGGTCAGGTTTGCTCCACCTGCCACGGCGAAGGCTGGATCGAGCTGCTGGGCGCCGGTATGGTTCATCCCGTGGTGCTGGAAAACTGCGGCATCGACCCCGAACAGTACAGCGGCTTTGCCTTCGGCATGGGTCTGGAGCGTATGGCCATGGGCCGGCTGAAAATCAATGACCTGCGTCTGATTTTCGACAACGATGTCCGGTTCCTGAATCAGTTTTAAGGAGGAGAAAGCATGAGACTCAACAGAAAATGGATCAATGAGGAGTTCGTGGATCTCTCCCGCGTCTCTGATAAGGAATTTGTGGAAACCCTGACCGTGTTCGGCCAGAAGGTGGAAACCTATGAGCGGATGGATGCCGAAATCCGGAATGTGGTGGTCGGCAGAGTGGAATCCATCGTCCGCCACGAAAATTCCGACCATATGTGGGTTTGTCAGGTGAACGTGGGACAGGAGGAGCCTGTCCAGATCGTCACCGGCGCCCAGAATGTCCACGAGGGCGATCTGGTTCCCACCGCCCTGCACAATTCCTACCTCCCCGGCGGCGTCCACATCACCAAGGGCAAGCTCCGTGGCGTCAAGTCCAACGGTATGCTCTGCGGCTTTGAGGAGCTGGGCCTCACCGAGAACGACCTGCCCGGTGTCTTCAAGGACGGCATCTGGATTCTCAATGACGAGCCCTGCCGGATCGGTCAGGACATCAACGAGGTCATCGGCAACGATGATACCGTGGTGGAATTCGAGATCACCAACAACCGCCCCGACTGCTATTCCATCATCGGCCTTGCCCGGGAGGCTGCCGCCGCCTTTGCAATGCCCATGAAGCACCACGAGCCTGTGGTTCACGGCTCCGAGGCCGGTTCGATTTTTGAGCATCTGGATGTGGAGGTGCCTGCCGAGCAGCTGTGCAACCGTTACTGCGCCAGAATGGTCACCAATGTGAAGGTCGGCCCCTCTCCCAAGTGGCTGCGCCAGCGCCTGAGAGCCAACGGTGTCCGACCCATCAACAACATCGTGGACATCACCAACTATGTCATGCTGGAGTACGGTCAGCCCATGCACGCCTTCGACCACCGCTATGTTGGCTCCGGCAGGATCGTGGTTCGGGAGGCCCGGGAGGGCGAGAGCCTGACCACGCTGGACGGTGTGGTTCGGGAGCTGAAGCCCGGTATGCTGGTCATTGCCGACGGGGAAAAGCCCATCGGCCTTGCAGGCATCATGGGCGGCGAGAATTCCGAGATCGCTGACGATACCACCACCGTGGTCTTTGAGTCCGCCAACTTCGACGGCACCTCCATCCGCCAGACCGCTCTGGCACTGGGGATGCGCACCGAGGCCTCCGGCAAGTTTGAGAAGCATCTGGATCCCATGCTCACCGTCCCCGCCGTGGATCGGGCCTGCGAGCTGGTGGAGCTGCTCCAGTGCGGCGATGTGATGGACGGCACCATCGATGTCATCAACCATGTCCCCCAGCCTTGGACGCTGCCGCTGGAGCCGGAGAAGATCAACCGCCTGCTGGGCACCCAGATCTCCCGGGAGGATATGGTCATGTACCTGAACCGGCTGGAGATCCCCGTGGAGGGCGACCAAATTCTGGTTCCCTCCTTCCGTCCCGACCTGCTTCGGATGGCCGACATTGCCGAGGAAGTGGGAAGAAGCTACGGCTATAACGAGATCCCCACCACCGCCTTCAAGACCTCTACCCAAGGCGGCTACTCCGAGCTGATGAAGGCCGAGGCCAAGTGCGGCGTGGCCTGCCGCAGCGTGGGATACAGTGAGATCATCACCTATTCCTTTGTCTCCCCCACGGTCTTTGACCAGATTCGTCTGCCTCAGGACAGCCCGCTGAGAAAGGCCCTGCGGATCCAGAATCCTCTGGGCGAGGACACCTCCATCATGCGTACCATCGCCCTTCCCTCCATGCTGGACATCCTCTCCCGGAACAATGCCTACCACAACAAGGCCGCCAAGCTCTATGAGCTGGCTAAGATCTATCTGCCTCAGGAGGGCCAGCCCCTTCCCGAGGAGCCGAAGATGCTGCTGCTGGGTACCTACGGTGCCGGTGAGACCTTCTTCTCCCTCAAGGGAGAGCTGGAATCCGTGTTTGCAGCGCTGCGTCTGCCCAAGGCCCGCTATACCGCCTGCAAGCACAATCCCAGCTACCATCCCGGCCGCTGCGCCGAGGTGTCCGTCAACGGTGTTTCTCTGGGCTATATGGGCCAGATCCATCCTCTGGTCGCCAAGAACTACGGTCTGGATGCCGAGGTCTACTGTGCCGAGATCAACTTCTCCAAGGCCTTCGAGCTGCGCCTGCCTGAGCCGACCTTCACCGCCCTGCCCAAGTATCCCGCCGTTTCCCGGGATCTGGCTCTGGTCTGTGATGAGGCCGTCACTGTCGATCAGGTGGAGGATGTGATCGCCGCCTCCGCCGGAAAGCTGCTGCGGAAGGTCAAGCTCTTTGACATCTATCGGGGCGTGGGCGTTCCTGAGGGCAAAAAGAGCCTCGCCTTCTCTCTGGAGCTGCGCTCCGATGAGCGGACGCTGGTGGATGCCGATTCCGAGGAAGTGGTCAGCAAGGTTCTGACTGCTCTGAGCGAAAAGCTGAACGCCAGCCTGAGATAAGCATGGATCGGCGGAGCGGGTCTGCCGCTCCGCCTTTACAAAAATTTTATGGTTGCCGCTCTTTACATATGCAGCTGTTTAGGCTATAATAGTCTTAATTTGCAGAGGAGGTCGATCATATGACGGACAATAATACCATCAAATTTACCGTACCCAGCGAAGATACCGATAAGATGCACCGAATTCTTCAGGATGTGTTCGACGCTCTGAGCGAAAAGGGGTATAATCCCATCAACCAGATCGTTGGGTATCTGCTGACGGAGGACCCAACCTACATCACCAACTATAATGGCGCTCGCAGCTTGATCTGTAAGATCGATCGGGATGAACTGCTTCAGGAGCTGGTGCAGTGCTACCTCAATGACAGACGATAATGGTCTAAAGAGGCTTTTGCCCTGCAAAAGCCTCTTTTCTATCGAAAGCTCCCACTCGTTATCCACCTAGGATTGCTCCGGCAATCCCCAACAAGAAGGAGGTACTCATGGCAGAACAGAAAGTTTTGACTTATAAGGGCCGTCCCTTGATGCGCAAGGACAATATGATTTACTACGGCTCTATGGCAGATTCCCATATTGTGATGCTTCAGGTCTTAGAAACCAAGAAGGTTCAGGATCTGGAGGTCGCCACCCGGGTCTCCGTCCAGCTGCAACTGACCGATCCCAATGCCCGTCCCCGGGAGCGTGTGGTCAAACGGGCCGAGAAGGACGGTCTGTATACCGCAATGGATGTCGGCTCTGTCTGGCTGGAGCGTGCGCTGGCCGGAAAGTAAAATTGAATTTTTCACCGGAAGTCTCAAGGGGCTTCCGGTTTTTTGTATATTCCGAGGTTTTTTCCCACACTGAGGAAGAAACCATCCGAAGCACCCGTGGGAAAAGCACAAGCGCTCCGTTCCTTACACCGGGTTACAAGAGGCGGCTCAAAGCACATCGCATCGATGGTTGGGATTCGGGACAGCATTGAGGCATTGGAAGCAGAACACGGTAAAATCGCCGGGGACATCCAGCCGGATGTGAATGTCAAATTGAACACTTAGATACAAGCCGATTTGCATTCAAAATATGAATTGGATTTTATTTCCAATCAGAGATATACTGTAGGCGCAAGAAATCCGGTCTTTTCCGGAAGATCTGCGGGTTCCGCACCATAAAAAGAATCTGGAGGAAATGAAATGAAACTGATTCACAAACTGCTCTCCGCCGCTGTCGCCGTCGGCTGTGTTCTGTCGCTTGCCGCTTGCACGGGAGAGCCGGCTGCTTCCACCGATCCACAGGACGATCTTTTTAAGGTTGGTCTGATGACTCCCACGCTTTCGTTCAGTGAGGATCAGTATCGGGCCGGAGAAGAAATGGCCCAAAAGTACCCCGACATCGTCAAGCATATCACGCTCCCCGACGATTTTGCCGCCGAACAGGAAACCGGCGTCACACAGATCATGAATCTGGCCACCGATCCTGAGGTCAAAGCGATTGTGATTGCTTACGGCGATTCCGGCATTCTGCCCGCCATCGAAAAAGCGAAGAAAGCCAATCCCGATCTGGTCGTGGTCACGGCTCCCATCTGGGACGATCCCGATCTCATGAAGGATGTCATCGACCTGTGCATTGACTGTGACTGGAATCGCCGTGGCGAATACATTGCACAGAAAGCCAAGGATATGGGCGCTGAAACGCTGATCCACTACTCCTTCCCCACGCACACGGCCATGGAAGAAATCGCACAGCGCCGGGATGTCATGAAGGCCAAAGCAAAATCTCTGGGCATGGAATTTGTGGAGGTCAATATGCCGGATCCCTATGTCAGCGGAGACAATGCCACCAATCAGTTCATTCGGGAGGATATTCCCAAGCAGATTGAAAAATACGGCCCTGACACCTGCATTTTCAGCACCTATTGCCCGACGCAGGACATCATTGTGAATCTGGCCCTTGTGTATAAGTACATCATGGCCGAGCAGTGCTGCCCGACGCCCACTCAGGGCTTCCCTGCCGGTATGAATCTGGAAATTTCCCCCGAGGATGCCGGTAATTTTGATAAGATCAACGAAATGATCCGCCAGAAGGCCGCAGAGGCCGGTGTCACCGGAAGGCTTTCCACCTGGCCGGTTCCCATGACCGTTTTCCAGCCGAAATTTGCTACGGAAGCCGTGATCCGCTCTCTGAAGGGGGAGATGGAGCTGACGGATTTTGAGGCGCTCAACGCTCTGGCCGAGGAGGTCGCAGGAGTCCCCGTCCACCTGAGCAAGCTGGCAGACGATGTGGACAACTACATCCTGTTCATCATGGATTCGATCATTTATTAAAAAGGACATGGACGCATCCCCGTCACAATTTTCTGACGGGGATGTGCTGTACGGTGCAACGATGAAAAAAACGATTCTGGAGCTGCGGAATATCCAAAAGCAGTTTCATGGCAACGATGTCCTGCGGGACATCCGTCTCACCCTCAAGGAAGGGGAAATTCTGGGCCTGCTCGGGGTCAACGGGTCTGGAAAAAGCACACTGCTCAACATTATCTCCGGGAATCCCGTCATTGAGGAAACCGGCTCCTATGGGGGCGAAATTCTTCTGGAAGGCAAGCCGATCAAGCTCTCCAGCGTGATGGACAGCCAGCGTCACGGGATTGCCATGGTTCATCAGGAATTCAACCTGATGGAAGATCTGACGGTGTGGGAAAATATCTGCCTGTCCCGGCAGGCGATACGCTCCCCGAAGGAGCTGCGGCGTTCTCTGGCCCGGATCGACTCCCGAAAATTCAAGACCGAAGCCAGGTTGGTTCTGGGGCGTCTGGGGGTGACCCTTGACCCCGAGGCCAGAGTGGCTGATCTTCCCGTGAACGAAAAGCAATTCGTGGAGATCGCCCGATGTATTTCCGCAGAGCATATCCGTGTTCTGATGCTGGATGAGCCTACGGCCACGCTGAATTCCGGGGATGCCGGATTGCTGCTGCATTATCTGAAAAATTTGGCTCAGACCGGTATGGCGATCATGTTCATTTCTCACAGGATCGAGGAGGTCATTCAGATTTCCGATCAGGTTTTGGTTCTCCGGGACGGACGGAATGTCTTTTGCAGTCATCGCAGGGAGGAGTTTCGAGCCGAGCTGCTCTCTGAAAAGATGATCGGCTCCCAATATCATTTTTCCGGTCGGAGGCGTCCGCCCCGTGGCCCTCGGCAGAATGTGATTCTGCATTACGAAAATTTTTCCGTTCATCGGCCGCTGGAGCCGATCCATGATCTGGATCTTGACATCTACGAAGGAGAGACTGTCGGCCTCACCGGTTTGAACGGACACGGGCAGAATGCGCTGGCCTTCGGTACCATGGGAATCGATCCCTGTGACGGAATTCTCCAGTTCTTTGAAGACGGAGAGGCATATTCCCTCGGAAGTCCCGCACAAGCCATCCGGCGGGGCATGACCTTTGTGACGGAGGATCGCCGGAAGAACGGGCTGCTGATGGATTTTTCCGTGGAACAGAACATCAATTTCCTCCGGGAAAATTTCACCCGGGAGCTGGATCTGATCCATCTTTCCAATGCCTTTCGGTTCCGGGATCCCAGACGAAGTCATCGCTCTGCTATGCAGATCATTGACAGCTGCGGGATCGTATGCTGCTCCCCTGCCCAGCGTGTCCGGGAGCTCAGCGGCGGAAATCAGCAAAAAGTCGCACTGGCCCGTGCCATGCTCCTGCGTCCCAGAGTGCTGTTCATCAATGAACCCACCCGGGGAATCGACATCCGATCCAAGGACGCCGTTCTGGGGCTGCTGGAAAAGCTGAACGAGGAGGAGCATACCACCATTGTGCTGGCTTCTTCCGATCTGGAGGAGCTGAAACGGGTCTGTGACCGGATCTGCATCTTCTATGAGGGCAGGCTGGAACAGATCCTCCATTGCACCGCAGACGCCCGTATGGCAGCCGCAGAAGGGAACGAATAATCCATGAAGCATATGAAATTTCAGATGAAAATCCTGACCGGATTTCTGATTCTGCTGCTGGGCATCAATCTCTGGCTGGGGATTCCTGTCCGGCCGCTCCTCAAGGATCTGCTGATCCGCCTGCCCATGAACGGACTGTTCGTGCTGTCTCTGGTGCCGATGCTGAACGCAGGCATGGGCTTTAACTTCGGTATGCCGGTTGGCATTCTGTCCGGGCTGCTCGGCGTCAGCACCGTGATGAATCTGGGACTAAGGGGCATGGGCGGCTTTCTTGCCGCAGTTTTGCTGTCGATCCTGCTGTGTACGGTATCCGGCGGCCTCTATGGCCGGGTTCTTCTGCGGGCATCTGGAAAAGAGGAGATTTCCGGCAACTTTCTGGGTCTTGCGCTCGTTCCTCTTTTCTGCATTCTGTGGGTCATCATCCCCTTTCACAACCCGGTCATGATTTATCCGGTAGGCGGTCAGGGCTTGCGCCCGAAGATCGGACTGGACGGATACTATACCCGGATCATCGAAGACCTTCTGAAAGTGGAAATCGAAGGGCTTGTGATCCCGGTGGGATACATTCTGTGCTTTCTCGGGATCTGTTTTGCGGTCTGGCTGCTGTTCCGAAGCAGCCTCGGGCAGAACATTCTTGCCATCGGCGAGAATGAGGCCTACTGCGATCTGATGGGGCTTCCAGTCCTGCGCATCAAAAAGCAGTCCGTTATTTTCTCCACGATTCTGGCCGGAATCGGCATCTGCTTTTATTCTCAGAGCTACGGATATTTGGAACTCTACAACGCCCCCAAGGCCGTGGCCTTCTCCGCAGTCTCTGCGATTCTGATTGGCGGATGCTCCGAGCATCATGGCCGAGTCTCTCAGGTCATCTGGGGTACCCTTGTTTTTCACGGGATCTATGTCTTCAGCATCCCCTTGGCCAACGAACTCTTTATCCCGGAGCTGGCTGAAATCTGCCGCACGATCCTGACGAATCTGATTATTTTGCTGGCCATGTTCCGCATTGACAGGAGGAAAAAACATCTTGAAAAGAAATAGAGGAAATCAAACCATTCTGATCTTTCTTTTGCTGTCCGTGGCCGGATATTTCATCTCGGGTCTGGATTTTCGTTTTGTGGCCTCGGAGGTCACAACCAGGATCCTGAGAAACAGCATCATGGTTCTGTCCCTGATTATCCCCATTGTGGCAGGTCTTGGACTCAACTTTGCCATCAGCATCGGCGCTCTTTGCGCTCAGGCTGCCCTGCTCTTTGCGCTGAACTACGGACTGACGGGCTATGGCGGACTGCTGTTTGTCACGGCGGTATCCACCGTCCTGTCCATTGGCACCGGAGCCGCCGTCGGAATGGTACTCAACCATGTAAAGGGCCGGGAGATGATTGCCACCATCATCATCGGCTACATCGGTATCAGCATTTATCAGCTGATTTTCATGGTGGGCTTCGGGACTGTGATTCCGGTGGCAAATCCGGATATGCTGTTGAGCCGGGGCATCGGTGTGCGGCATATGGTCGATCTGGAAGCACTCAGCGGAATCATCGACCATACCTTTGAAATCCATCCCTTTGGGATTCCGGTATCGCTGCTGACTGTGCTTCTGATCGTCGGCTTCAGTCTGTTGATCCAGCTGATTCTGAAAAGCCGGCTGGGGCTTAATTTCCGGGCAGTTGGAGAAAGCATGGAAAAAGCCGCAGCATTGGGAATCGATGTCAACCGAATCCGTATGACTGCAATCATCATCTCGACGGTTCTGGCTTCCTATGGTCAGATCCTGTATCTTCAGAATATCGGTATGCTGAGTGTCTATACCGCCCAGAGCAACCGGGAAATCTTCTCCAGCGCCGCCATTCTGGCCGGCGGTGCCGGAATCAAAAATGCCGGCATCCGAAATGTATTTCTCGGACTGTTTCTGTTCCATCTGCTGTTTGTTGTCTCTCCGCAAGCCGGACAGAATCTGTTCTCCAATGTCGCCATCGGCGAATACTTCCGAACTTTTGTATCCTATGCCGTCATTTGTTTTGCCATTGTGATGAACGGGGTTTCTCAGGATTCCAAGCGCCATCCTCCGCTCAGAGGTTTCTCCACGGTTCGGATGCGCCGGTAAAAAATCAACCGCAGTTCAAAAGACTGCGGTTGAATGCTTTCCAGCTATTTTTTCCTTCCCCGGGCGATCAGCGCCGCTCCCAGCGCACCTGCATAGCGCCCCATCGGCGTAGCACGGATCGGAACCCCCAGTGCTGCGGAAAGGCGCTCCAGCAGGTAGACGCTCTCACACAGGCCGCCTGTGAGGATCACATCCCCCTTCAGATTGTGGCGGGAACAGAGGCCGGATACCTTCTTGACCACCGATTCCACCACCCCTGCCGCAATATCCTCCCGGGATTCCCCGGCGCCGATATGGCTGATGACTTCACTTTCCGCAAAAACCGTACACATGGAGCTGATTGGCAGCGGTGTTCCCCGGGACGCCAGTTCAAACAGCTCCTGTATCCCGACGCCCAGCCGATTTGCCATGATTTCCAGAAATTTTCCGGTACCGGCGCTGCATTTGTCATTCATCAGGAAGGAGGATGCCATGCCGTTTTCCACGGAAATGACCTTGGTATCCTGTCCGCCAATGTCGATGATCGTACAGTCGTGACCTATCATTGCATAGCCGCCCCTACCGTGACAGGTGATCTCTGTCACGGTTTTTGCTGCATACTCCACGGAAATTCTCCCGTAACCGGTGGCCACAACCTTCATTTCTTCCCCGACCGGGTATCCTTCTGCGTCTAATCTTTGGGCAATGGAGGCGGCGGTTTCCTTACTGCTCCATCCTGTGGGCAGCACAAAGGAGCTGACCAGCTCGGTTTCACTCAGCACCACGACCTTGGAGGCCGTGGAACCAATATCAATTCCTGTAAAATATTTCATTTGTCGATCGTCTCCAGAAAGGCTGCAAGCCTTGTATTCAGCTGTCCGGTATCCGAGGCAGAATAGTCCGTTTCGATGTTGAGATAGGGAATGCCCTTCTCTCCGGTCACCATCTGCTTGACATAATGGGCTTCGATGTCGAATGTATGGCAGGACTGAAGGATGAGATCGATGACACCGTCCACCCGATAATCCTCGATCATCTGGGCCATATCCGTAATTCTTGTGGTATTGGGGCTCATAATGCTACAGTTGAGATTCAGGTACTTTTGGGCCAGCGCATCAAAGGGATCAGGATTTTGCTCATCCACCGGTTCCATTTTATCCCGGATGCCATTGCAGGTGTCAAATGCCACCACATCTGCCCCCAATTCCTCCACCGTTCGGATGACCTTATCCCGGACGCCGCCGTTGGGGCATCCCGTCACCAGAACCCGGGGACGAATCCGTTCCTGCCCTTTCAGATCCTTCTCCCATTTTTCCCGAAGCTCCTTGGTACGCTGTGCCACGGTTCGGCAGCGCTCCTCCAGATCAAATGCAAAATTCCCCGCATCCAGCGTGGTTCCCATTTCATAGCCGCTGATGGGCGACGGATCAAGCCTCCCAATCTCCAGAAATTCCCGCAGGATCCGGCGTTCCTCATTGACCCGGTGAATGCTTCTGCGAATATCGTCCTCGGTGATCGTCACATGATAAAACTGCTCCAGCTTCTCCCGAAAGGCCGTCAGCTGCTCCCGCCAGTAAGCTCTGGCGGACGCATCCCGGCGGTACGGAAGCTGCATCACATAGGTTTCCTTTTTTTCATTCAACAGCTCGAACATTTTCTTTTTCCCATCGCAGGTCGTTTCTCCCACGATGAAATCGGAAAAATAAAAATACGGACAGCGGTCAGTCAGCGCCATGCCATAGCTGGCCTTAATCAGCGGGCACAGATTTCGGGGCAGACGGGACTCCGCAGCCGGGATGGCTTCCTCCGTGGTGGAACACAGTCCCACCGGAATCGCTCCGGCGGCATAGATGAGTTCGGTGGGTACAAAGGTGCAGAAAACACCGATGATCCTTGCGCCGTTGGCCTTCAGCTCTTTCAGGCGCAGAAATCCATTTTTCCGGGCTTCTTCATAGGTTTCAAAATCCTCTGGCAGCTTGAAATTTTGTTCCATGAAATCCATTCCTTCTCTCTGAAATACAGCCTTCCCCTAGGGGCGGCTCCATGATTTTCGGTTACAACTTACCATAATTCGGCAATCATTTCAAGCCGCATTACTTTTTTATATGACTACCTGCATGAAAGCGAAAAAAGCGATTCTTAGCGCAGATTCTAATGTTCTGTTTACGATTTTTTGTGAAAGGAAGTGCAGCTGCTGCTTTCATGGCAGTCCTCTGGTAAATGCCATACCATCAGGAGGCGGCGCATTCCATGAAAAAGCAAAAGCAGGAATCTCTGTTGCAGAAATTCTGGCTGCGTGCCATACTGTAAGCAAGATAGTAAGTAAGATAACACGCAAGTCAGAATAGGAGAAAGTGTATGGGAGGTTATCCGCAAATCCATTTTGAAGCGAACCGCCCTGTGCCTGACGGCTGGAGCGTGGGCTGACCGGAAAGCAAAATCGAATTTTTCACCGGAAGTCTCAAGGGACTTCCGTTTTTTTGTATATTCCGGGCTTTTTTCCCCATACTGAGGAAGAAAGGACGGATGATGATGGCAAAAAACAAAATCGGACGGCAGAGCGTTCGCCCGGAACGCCCGGTCTACCTGCCCTTCTGGGCCAGTGTCGCCGGGAAAAAGGAACGGGAGGGGCCGCTGGGCCGGCTCTACGATTATACCAGCACCGATACCAAATTCGGAGAGAAAACATGGGAGCAGGCCGAAAAACGGATGCAGCAGATGGCGCTGGAGCTTCTTCTGAAAAAAGCGGGTCTCAGCGCCGATCAGCTGGAGGTGGTTCTATCCGGGGATCTGCTCAACCAGTGCATCGGCTCCTCTTTTTCCCTGCGGAATACGGGGATCCCCCATCTGGGGCTGTACGGGGCCTGCTCCACCATGGCCGAAGGGCTGCTTCTCAGCTCCATGGTGGTGGGCGGCGGCTATGTCGATCAGGCGGCGGCCCTGACCTCCTCCCACTTTGCCTCCTCCGAACGGCAGTACCGCTTTCCGCTGGGTTACGGCGGTCAGCGAACCCCCACGGCCCAGTGGACTGTCACCGGCAGCGGTGCCGTTTTGGTCAGCGCCAAAAGCAGTGCGGTGGAGCTGACCGGGGGAACCATTGGCACCGTGACCGATCTTGGTATCACCGATGCCGCCAATATGGGGGCCGCCATGGCCCCAGCCGCCTGTCACACCATTTTGGCACATTTTGCGGATTTTCAGAGAACAGCCCGGGATTTCGACCTCGTCGTGACCGGAGATCTGGGCAGCGTGGGACATCAGGCCCTGCACACCCTGCTGGAACGGGAGGGGCTTTCTCTGGGAAGCAGGCTGGTCGATTGTGCCGCCATGGTCTTTGACCCTGCCACACAGGATGTCCATGCCGGAGGCTCCGGCTGCGGATGCAGCGCCATTGCCCTCTGCTCCGATCTGCTGGGCAGGCTGGAAAGCGGGCGCCTTCGCCGCATCCTGTTCTGCGGCACCGGGGCCTTGCTCTCCCCCACCTCTACCCAGCAAAGTCTGCCCATTCCCGGGGTCTGTCACGCCGTATGTCTGGAAGGAAGGAGAACTCCATGAAGTATCTGAACGCATTTTTGGTGGGCGGCCTGCTCTGCCTGATTGGACAGATCCTCATTGATAAAACCAAGCTGACCCCGGCCCGGATCCTGGTTTCCTATGTGGTCGCCGGGGTGGTGCTGGGCGGTCTAGGCCTCTATCCCCCGCTGGTGGAATTTGCAGGAGCCGGGGCCACAGTTCCCCTGACGGGCTTCGGGAACACGCTGGCCAAGGGCGTCCGGGAGGCTGTGCAGGAGAAGGGCTTTCTGGGGATCTTCACCGGCGGACTGGGGGCCACTGCCGGTGGGATCACCGTGGCCATTGCCGCCGCCCTGCTGGTGAGTCTGATTTTCCGCCCCCGGGACAAAAGCTGAACAAACCGCAGGCCAATCCCGCAGGCGCTGCCGTCTCCGCTCAGTCGAATAGAAAAAAGCCGGATCCAACGGGAAATTTTTGCTTTTTTCCCCATCTTGCAATCAAATCCAAGCTTTGGTATAATAAGTCCACAATATTTTTGGAGGACTTCGCTATGCGACTGATTTCATGGAATGTCAATGGCCTGCGGGCCTGTGTCCAGAAGGGCTTTCTGGATATTTTTGAGCAGCTGGATGCCGACTGCTTCTGCTTGCAGGAAACCAAGCTCCAGCCGGAGCAGATCCAGCTGGAGCTGCCCGGTTATACGCAATACTGGAACTCAGCTGTCAAAAAAGGCTACTCCGGCACCGCCATTTTCACCAAGGAAACGCCTCTGAGCGTCCGTTATGGTGTGGGCGTGGAGGAGCTGGATACCGAGGGTCGGCTGATTACCGCCGAATATCCCCTCTTTTATCTGGTCACCTGCTACACCCCCAACGCCCAGCCGGAGCTAGCCCGCATCGACCATCGGATGAAGTGGGATGAGGCCTTCCGGGCCTATCTGGCTCAGCTGGACGCCGAAAAGCCCGTCATCGTCTGCGGCGATCTGAATGTGGCCCACAACGAGATCGATCTGAAAAACCCGGCGTCCAACCACAAAAACCCCGGCTTCTCCGATCAGGAACGGGAGAGCTTCGGGAAAACGCTGGAGCTGGGCTTTACGGACAGCTTCCGCTATCTCTATCCCGACGCCACCGGCGCTTACAGCTGGTGGAGCTATCGGTTCAATGCCCGCAAGAACAATTCCGGCTGGCGCATCGACTATTTCCTTGTCTCCGACCGCATCCGGGAACGGATCACCGCTGCTCCGATCTACAACGAAATCCTCGGCTCCGACCACTGCCCGGTGGGTCTGGAAATCGAGTTGGAGGATTAGGCATGGTTCTTTTTTCCCGGAAATGCATCAGCGCCCTGCTGGCGGCCTCTCTGATTTTTTCCACCGTCGGGATGGTTTCCGCCTATTCCGGTGTGGCCGACTGGGCCGAGCCGGAGGTCGGACAGATGGAACAGCTCCAGCTCATTCCCGACTCGCTGGCCGAGGCAGATTTCAGTCAGGATATTTCCCGGCTGGATATGTGCCGCACGGCAGTTTTGGCCTGTGAAAAGCTGCTGGGACAGTCCCTTCCCCTGCCCGAACAGCATCCCTTCTCCGATACCCAAGACCCCGCCGCAGAAAAAGCCTATGCCGCCGGTCTGGCCCGGGGGGACGGGGATGGCGGCTTCCGTCCCGAGGATTCCCTGCTTCGGCTGGAATTTTTCCAATTTTCCCTGAATCTGCTGGAAAGCCTCCAATGCGTCACCGAGCAGCAGAAAAACACCGACCTCTCCCCCTTCTCCGATGCCGATTCCATCCCCGACTGGGGCGTGGAGGCGGTCAAGGTCAATGTGGCCGCCGGGGTGGTCAAAGGCTCCGGCTCCAGTCTGGACTGGGCGGACAACACCTCCCGGCAGGAGGCCATGTGTATGTTCCTGCGGAGCTATCAGTTGGCAGACAGTCTGGTGACGCCCGAAGCGCCCACCGAGCCGACCCAGCCGGAGGCCCCCGATGCGCCCACCGCTCCCCCGGAGCCTGCGCCCCTGATCCGTCTGGCGGACTGGGCAAAGCCCCGGGTAGGTCAGCTGGATCATTTGGGTCTGATCCCCGACGAGGTGCGGGCCACCCCCATGGACGGCATCATCACCCGGGAGAATATGTGCCGGGTTCTCATCCGCTCCTATCAGGATCTGAAGGCCCTCTCCGATTCGGCCCTGCCCATGCCCCAGCAAAACCCCTTTTCTGACACCTCGAACCCGGCAGTTCTGGCTGCCCATGCACTGGGCCTCGTCTCCGGCACCGGCGGCGGCTGCTTTTCCCCGGATTCCCCCATCACCCGACAGGACTTTTTCGTGGTCTGCGCCCGGTTCCTGAAGCTTCTGGGCAGTCCGCAGGAGGATGACCCCAGCATCGATCTGACCGCCCGTTTTCAGGATGCCGATCAGATCGCAGACTATGCGCTGGCCCCCATCCGCCTGATGGTCAGCACCTGCAAGGTGCAGGGCAGCGACGGAAAGCTCCGTCCTCGGGATTCCATCGTCTGTCAGGAGGCGCTGTCTGTCTTTTATGAGATCTATCAGCTGGCCTCCGGCTGGATCGTCCCGGAAAGTGACGGCGCCGCCATTGTGGAAACTGCCAAGAAATATCTGGGCTATCCCTATGCCTACGGCGGACGAACCCCCGAGGAGGGCTTCGACTGCTCCGGCTTTGTCTACTATGTGTACCGTCAGCACGGCTACGACCTCAAGCCCGGCGCCACCAACCAGTGGAACCACCTTCCCGACCATGTCATTCCTCAGGATCAGCTTCGGGTGGGCGATCTGGTATTCTTCTCCGGCAACGGCGAGGTTTCCGGCATGGAACACGTGGGCATTTACATCGGGGACGGACAGATGATCCATTCCGGCTCCCCGGCCACCGGCGTGGTCATCACGCCCCTTTCCGTTTCCTACTACGCCAAGCGCTATCTGGGCGCAAAACGGCCTGTAAAATAGTGAGATCCCCGAAAACCTCAGGTTTTCGGGGATTTTTTCTGATTCAGCTATTTCCCGGTCGATGCCTCGGCCCGAAGATCACCATAATGCCCAGCATGGCCACCACGAAGCAGGTGCAGATCAGGATCAGGGTCTTGACCTCTCCGGAGCTGGCCAGCAGCACCGCCGCCACACCCAGAATTCCCGTCAGGGTATAGGTGATGGCCACGGTCTGCTTCTGGGAAAAGCCCATATCGATGAGCCGGTGATGGATGTGGCCTCGGTCGGCCTTCATGGGATTCTGATGCCGCCAAAGCCTTCTGGTGACGGCGAAGGTGATGTCGAAAAACGGCACCCCCAGAATCAGGAACGGCACGGCAAAGGAAATCACGGCATACATCTTGAACAATCCCTGAATGGACAGGGTCGCCAGAATAAAGCCCAGAAAGGTGGAGCCGGTATCCCCCATAAAAATCTTCGCCGGGTTAAAGTTGTAAGGGATGAAGCCCAGACAGCCGCCCAGCAGACAGGCCAGGATCACGGCCACATTTTCCTCTGCCACCAGCAGGGAAATCACCAGCATGGTTGCGGCGGAGATGCTGGACACGCCCACGGAAAGGCCGTCCAGCCCGTCGATGAAGTTGACGGCATTGGTCATCAGCACGATCCAGAAAATCGTCACCGGAGCGGCGAAGACTCCCAAATCGAAGCAATCTCCCGGAACCGAGGAAAAGGGATCCGTAAAATAGCGGATGACACATCCATGCCGCACCACGATGGCCGCCGCCAGAATCTGTACGATCAGCTTGGGCAGCGCCCGCAGGGTCAGGCAATCGTCCAGCACACCCAGCACCAGAATCAGGATTCCCCCCAGCAGGATGCCCTCCATCTGCTCGTCCAGCTCCGCAAAGAGGAAGGTGGTCAGCAGAAAGGACAGGGCAATGGCCAAGCCGCCCAGCCGGGGAATGGGGTGGTCGTGCATCCGCCGGTCATCCTTCGGCACATCCATGGCTCCGATCCGGCAGGCCATACGCTTGACCATGGGGGTGGAGAGAAAGGACATCAGAAGGGCCAGTCCAAGGGCCAGCATCAGCCGCAGAAAAAACGGCAGTTGTAACAAAGCGGTCATAATAGCTCTAACCTTCTATCTCAGGATCTGCCCTTATCTGGGCAGGAAACCCACCTTCTTATAGACTTTCCGCAGGGTCTTCTCCGCAAAATAGCCGGCCTTCTCCGCACCGCTGCGGCAGACCCCCTCCAGATAGGCCTTGTCTGCCAGCAGACGGGTGGCCTCCTCCCGGATGGGACGCAGGGTTTCGATGACGGCCTCCCCCACGGCGGGCTTGAAGGCTCCGTAGCCCATACCGTCGAACTCATGCTCGATTTCCTCATAGGTCTTTCCGGTTACGGCGGAATAAATGCTCATCAGATTGGAGACGCCGGGCTTCTGCTCCAGATCGTAGCGGACGCAGTTCTCGGTATCGGAGTCGGTGATGGCCCGCTTGAACTTGCGCTGGATGTCCTCGGGCTTCTCCATCAGGTAGACGCAGCCCTCGGGCATGGATTTGGACATCTTGCTCTCGGGAGCATTCAGGCTCATGACCCGGGCGCCGGTTTTGGGGATATAAGGCTCGGGGATCTTGAACACATTGCCGTAGATGGAGTTGAAGCGCTGGGCAATGTCCCGGGTCAGCTCACAATGCTGCTTCTGGTCGTTGCCCACGGGAACCAGATCGGGCTGGTACAGCAGAATATCCGCCGCCATCAGGCTGGGATAGGTGAACAGGCCGCCGTTGATGTTCTCGGCATTCTTGGCAGACTTGTCCTTGAACTGGGTCATCCGGTTCAGCTCTCCGAACATGGTGTAGCAGTTGAGAACCCAGCCCAGCTCTGCGTGTTGATGGACATGGCTCTGGACGAACAGCACATTCTTCTCCGGATCCAGACCTGCGGCAATGTACTGGGCCAGCTGCTCCAGCGTTCTGCGGCGCAGATCTGCCGGATTCTGCCGGACGGTGATGGTATGCATATCGGCCATAAAGTAAAAGCAGTCAAACTCATCGGCCAGCGGCACCCAGTTCTTAATGGCGCCCAGATAGTTGCCCAGATGCAGATCGCCGCTGGGCTGGATCCCGGAGAGCATACGCTTTTTCTGAATTTTCGTTTCTTCCATGATAAACCTCTTTTCGTCCCCGATCTCCGGGGCAGACATCATATATCCTGTGTATTTTATCACACCGATCCCCAAAAGGCAAGGTTTGCGGCCATATTTCCGGGGAAATAGCGGGAGAAGAATTGATTTTCCATTTTTGCTGTGGTATAATAAGGAAGATTTTGAGAAAAACGAGGTAAAACAAATGGATTACAACGTTCTTGCTGATTTGCTGTTCCCCGAGGTCACGGATACCCCCGAGTCTCTGGAGGAGCGTTTTCCCCCCCGCAATGTGCCGGAGGGAGCGGTGGTGACCCGTATGGCCCCCTCTCCCACGGGCTTTGTCCATCTGGGCAATCTGGTGCAGGGTCTGACCTCTGAGCGGATGGCCCACCAGAGCGGCGGCGTTCTGTTCCTGCGTGTGGAGGATACCGATGCCAAGCGGGAGGTCCCCGGTGCTGTGGAGGTTCTCATCAACACCCTGAAGCATTACGGCATCCACTTCGACGAGGGTGCCACCATGGACGGTGACAACGGCCTCTACGGCCCCTATCGCCAGCGCCAGAGAGCCGCCATTTACCATGTCTACGCCAAAAAGCTGGTGCAGCAGGGCTGTGCCTATCCCTGCTTCTGCACCGAGGAGGAGCTGTCCGCCATGCGGGAACAGCAGGAGGCTAACAAGGAAACCACCGGCTACTATGGCCCCTATGCCATGTGGAGAGATCGCTCTCTGGAGGAAATTCAGGCCCAGCTGGACGCCGGAAAGCCTTGGGTTCTGCGGTTCCGTTCCACCGGCTCCATCGAAAACCAGTTCAAGTTTGACGATCTGGTGAAGGGAAAGCTGACCATCACCGAAAACAATGTGGATCATGTGCTGCTCAAATCCGACGGCATCCCCACCTATCACTTCGCCCACGCCGTGGACGATCACCTGATGCGTACCACCCATGTGGTACGGGGTGACGAGTGGCTCCCCACCCTGCCCTTCCACATCCAGCTGTTCAAGGCTCTGGGCTTCAAGCTGCCCAAGTATGTCCACATCGGGCCGCTGATGAAGATGGACGGCAATTCCAAGCGCAAGCTCTCCAAGCGGAAGGATCCGGAGCTGGCTCTGACCTATTATAAGGCCGAGGGCTTCCCGGTGGAGGCGGTCTATGAGTATATTATGACCCTGCTGAACTCCAACTATGAGGATTGGAGACGGGCCAATCCCACGGCTCCCGCCACCGACTTCAAATTCAGCCCCAAGAAGCTCAACCCTGCCGGAAACCTGTTCGACTATGCCAAGCTCACCGATGTCTCCAAAAATGTCATTGCACACATGACTGCCCAGCAGGTCTATGCGCTTCTGACCGAATGGGCCAAGGAATTCGACCCGGAATTCGGCGCTCTGCTGGCTGCCGATCCGGCCTATGCCACCTCCATTCTGGCCATTGGCCGGGGCGGGAAGAAGCCCCGCAAGGATCTGGCGGTCTGGAAGGATGCCAAGGAATATATGGGCTTCTTCTACGATGCCCTGCTGGAGCGGCCCGTATTCGACGAAAAGCTCTCTGCCCAGCTGGTCAAGACCATTCTGGAGCAGTATCTGGAGGGCTTCTCCTTCGAGGACGATGCCAACGCATGGTTCCAGAAGGTCAAGGACATCACCGAGGCCGTGGGCTTTACCACCGACATGAAGGCCTATAAGGCCGATCCCGAGGCCTTCCCCGGCACCGTAGCCGATGTGTCCACCGTGATCCGTCAGGCCATTACCGGCAAGACCAACTCCCCCGACCTCTACACCGTCACCCGGATTCTGGGCTATGATCGGACTGTGGAGCGGGTTCGGACGGTTCTTGCCTCCCTGTAACCGCTAAGCTTTCAGCTCCGGCCCCCGGGCCGGAGACTGCTGAAAATGGAAAATCGGTGCAGTCTGTTGGCTGCACCGATTTTTTATGGAATTTTTCAGCGCAGACGGTATCACTGCCGTCAGGGATCGATCACAGGGGCTATATCCCCCATCCAATGGAAGATTTAGAAACAGATCTTATTTTTAGGTATAAAAAAACCGAAACACCTTGACATCCAAAGTGTTTCGGTTTTCTGGAATATGTGAACACTTTAGATGCCATTCCAAATCCCGTTTTTTTCAGAGTAGTCGAAAAATTATTTTTTCTCTTTAGGATCTTCAGCGGTAGGGATTCCGCTCTCAATCAAATTCGCCACAACTTGATTCAGCTGTGACGCATTTTTACTTGTGATAACCGGCACACCTGTTTGAGCTTCGACCGCTTTTCGTGCATCTCCGGCGACCTTACCGCCTGCACGAGCAACCTCAATATTCTCCTGAAAAGATTCCGGAGCCTTCTGCTTAGAAATCTCCGTAGTGGTTGCTTCAGCCAGCATATTCAATACTAACTCTAATGTAGTCATATTATCACGGAGATTCTCTTTGGTCAAGCCTTTCAGCTTTTTATATTGTCCAGTCGTCATGCCAGACCATGCACGAGAAATCTCATTGGTCAGGATCGCATATTCCACTCCCTTTTGGACCCCACGGGCATCCCATTCATCGGTCAGTTCTTTTCGAACCTGAATGGCCTGCAGCCGTTGGTTGATCCACTCACGGGAGTAACCTTTTTTCAAATATGTTTCAAGCGCACGGTCAATCGTCAGCTCCGGGTCGATGGTTTCTTCGATTCGTTCCCGGCCGACCTGTGCCAGCCACATTTTGAAAGGCTCTGCCTTGGGAGACGGGATGGACTGAATCAGCCGAAGGAGCTGCTCTGTGGTAGCTACATCGGTCTTTCGCTTTTTCCCATCAGCTGCGGTCATTTTCAAACCGTGACAATTTGTCACGGTTTCATTTCCTTCTGCTTTCAGACGCTGTTTGAGCTTTCTCCAATAAGCTGTTGGATCAACGCTGTCTGTCAAAACGCCAACAACATCTACGATGGAAAAGTACCATTCTTCATGTTCTGCATCCCATGCGGTACGGATGCGTTTGTCTTCAAAAAGCTGGATCTTATCTTCCTGCTCCATGATAGCACCTCATTTCTTCGTCAGCGCATTAAGCAGCCCCTGACAACCTTCTGTCACATCCTGCCATGTTGCCTTGAAATCTCTTGTGTACCAGGGGTCGGCTACATTGCCTGGGCGGTCTGTAAAGTCCATCAGGA